>Ga0209489_105319_pt1 | contig 22479 bp, 15 predicted proteins | sample SiratrowhiteBW_FD_187527 | JGI IMG/M metagenome (GOLD analysis project Ga0209489, IMG submission 187527) | Root nodule microbial communities of legume samples collected from California, USA - Siratro white BW (SPAdes) (version 2) | ecosystem: Host-associated > Plants > Roots > Nodule | place...
TTTTTTTTTTTTTTTTCATTTGTTCAAAAGCTCTTCTAATATATTAATTAACTAGTTTTTGTCTTTCAAAATATGCTAGTTCAAAGTATACATTAAGTGTTAATAAATAGTCTTAAATAGAATTTATTGTAAAGTTGCTTTGTGCTTTGTGATGTAACTAGTTCATAGATATATCTTTTCATATTCTCTTCTCTTCCCTCTCACACATTGTATTTGATGTATCCAAAGTTATTATAAATATGAGATCCTAAAAGAGGGAAATTCATATAGTTATGATCCTTTGTGCAATGAATCCAGATTTTTATCATATTAGAGATCAAATTTTAATTGGTCAGGAAGTTCCTTTCATGGAAAACTTGAAAACAAGACTCCTTCATATTCCAACTCTTAAGAGTAGAAATATTCAAAAATTTGCTAAGTCTTTTGCCATTTTGAAAAGGAGGTTGTGGCACTAGAGGAGGGTGTGGTGGTAGAGGGTGTCCTCAATGTACATATTGTAAAGGAATGGGTCACACCTAAGAGAATTGTTACTCTTTGCATGACTTTCCAAATTTGAAGTTTCTAAGCCAAAGTTCTCTAATGAAGAATATCAAGAATATTTGAGATTGAAATTCAACAACCTAGCACAATCATCTATAACTCCCAGTTTCAACAACTTGCATTTCATTGGGCCAAAATGCAACTAGGCATACCATTTTGTTCTCTATTGTCACACCTTTCCTGGAAAATGTGTGTATTTAATAGTATATGTTGACGACATAAGCATTAAAAAGAATGATGATACTAGAATATCTCAGTTAAAGGAACATCTATGCAGTCATTTTCAGACCAATGATCTTGAAAGTCTCATTTGTGCAAAGAAGTAGCTCAATCAAAGGACTTGTAATCTCTCAAAGAAAATATGCTCTTGACATCCTAAATGAGACCAATATGATTGATTGTAAATCAATGGATAGTCCGATGGATCTAAATAAAATATTAATGGCAGAACAAGGAGAAGTTTTTTCTAATCCACAAAGATATAGAAGACTGGTTAGAAAACCTATTTATCTCATTATTACTATACCAAAAGCCAATGGAGATGTATTGTGATAACAAAGCTGCTCTCCACATTGCTTCGAATCCAGCGTTCCATGAGAGATGTATTAATTTTACAAAACAAACAATCAATCAACTTTCTCATCCACTCCATTCCATTCCTCTCCACTCCACCATCTACCATCAATCCAAACACAGTCTAAGGTCCTATGGAAAGAAGAGAGGCAATAAAAGTTCGAATTTTGCAAAGAAGGAAAATTAGAAGTTTTACTTCTAGAGCTCGTGTATTCTCACCTTTACCTTCCATTTTCTCTCCAACTAATTCCCTTTCCCTCCGTTTCCATAAAAACCTTGATTAGTAGGTCCTATTAAACTTCCAAACACACTCTTAACGTTTCTCAACGGCAATAATTCATAGGCCTAAACACAAAACACTTGAAGAATCAAAACAAATACCTCTTTCAAAACTGCAAGGTTGAGTTCAGATGCAAGAAGCGAGTCCTCAGCAGAGTCCTTCACCGTCTCCATCTTCATCTTCCCCTCCTCAAACTTCACCTTCATATATGTGCACCCCGTCCTGCACCCCTCATCAAACTTCACCCCTCTTGTCTGCACCCTCTCCTTGTTCATCGTCAGCACCAAATCCTCCCCGAACTCGTCCCTCCCCACCTTCCCCAAAAACGCGGCACGCCCCCCAAGCCGCACGTGAGCCACCGCCACGTTCGACGGCGGGCCCCCCGGCGCCCGCGCGAACTCCGGTGGCTTCCACTGCAGCATCTTCCATTCCGAGTATTTGTCCGGATGCATCGGGTACATCTGCACCCGCACCCCAGGGATGAACTCCCTCTGCGCCGCGCCGAAGCAGCACACCAGCGGCGGGTCCTCGTAGGGGAAGTCGATGCCGTCGTCGTAGTCGAACAGCTCGTCGTCCTCCGAAGGTTGTTCCTTTCTAGCCTCTGCGTTTTGGTGCGCCGGCGTGCCGTTTTCAGGTGGTGTTTCGGCTGGTGGGGGCTTCTTCTTCCGGCCGCGTCGTTTTGGGGTTGGCGACTCGACGGTGGCGCGTGTCGTTTTGAGTGGGCGTGTCCTTCTGAAAAAGAAGGGTTTGGGTGGAGTTGGAGAGTGAGGGAATGGAATAGAGAGAAGAAAGTGGTGGTGAAGTAACGCCATTTTGAGTTGATGGATCAGTGTTCTGTAGAAGGGTTATCGTTAATGTTGGTTTTTCGGGTTTCTGAAGGATGTTATCGGGTCATGCTCGCAAGTTCAAAAGAATCGGGTAGGAATGTGTTATGTTAGAAGTTTGTTTTTAAGGAAACTTAGTTTGTGCAAGCACACGCGGAATTTGTATGTATTTTTTATTTGATTTTTGTTTTAGATTTTTAAATGTATTAGTTTCTTCAACTTTGTTAGATTTTGAAGGATTGTATCATTAAAACTGTGTTTTAATAATTGATTTTATATACAATTATTAATTTAAAGTTTTGAATTTATTAATAATACAATTTTGTAGAAAGATAAGAATTTGAATATTGCGTTAAAGCGAGTAATAACTTGATACAGATATTAAATTTTAATATTATTAGTTGTTTTCTATTTTAAACATAATTAGTTATTTTTTTGAGGATGTGGTTTTTTTAATGATTTGAAATAAGAGTATTTATAACGTGAATTGCTTTTTGTTAGTAAGAAATGGTTATAAAAGTATTTACATAAATACAATAATCTATACACAACATTATTTTGACTTTTTTAAAATGTCCAAAATTATCATGAACAATTTAAAGTTATAATTTGAATTTACTGAAATTAAAATATTATTTTGGATTGTATAATTGTCGATTACATATGGTCAAATATAGTTTCAAAATAATTGTGGGGGTTATTTATAGTTACAAGTTTTTCATTTATTATATTATTGTTGTGGTAGAACACACTGTAAGGATAAAAAATAAAAACAAAAGACTTAATATAGAGTTTTCTATAATTAGAGAGCATGAATATACGTGAACTAAACTAGTAAGTTTGTCTTCATTTATATTGATTTTATTTAGATTGGATTGTCCTTTATTATTTGTGTGTTTGTGCAAAAGAGTTGAATAAGCATTTTTTTTCTAAGTTATTTTGATTTAGTTATAAAATTTGTGTTTCTCATTTTGATATTTTTTTAGTTGTTTTGATTTAGTTATTAAACTTGGGTTTCTCATTTTGATATAATAGAAAAGTTGAAAGTTTTAACACGTTATAAAGTTTCAAACACAATAATTGGTCTTATTAAAAATGTATAAAACAAAGTAATAATTAACAGGGTAACTAATAGTACTCATATACTTATAATTTAGTTCATGATGATTGAATTTGAATCATTAAATATTTATAATGATTAGATCATACCACAAATTTTCTAAACTGGTGTAATTTTTTTTTTTTAAATTCTTGAAATGGTACTTTTTTTATTTATTTTCGGATATATGGGTAAATCGTGTATAGGAGACACGATATCATTGTGAAGAATTTGTGACCCTCCTCTTTTGTTTTGTTTGAATGGGACTAATGTGCAACTAAAATAAATACAAATCTAATTTCAATGGAAGAGTGGTCAGAGAGAAGAAAAGTTACATGTTATGAATTTATAGTTTTTAATATAAAAATAAATTTAGTTCGTAATAGATATAATTTAAAAACTAAAAATAAATTTATTTAAATAATTATATAATATTTTAAAATTTTTCATTCTAAATTTATTGTTAAATCTTAATTTTATTTTAAATTATTTTTATATTAGTAACTAAATTCAAATATTAAACTTAAACTTAATTTTACTAAATATATTTTATTACTAAATTTTAATTTAATTTAATTTTTCTTTTCAAAATCAAACTTACTCTTAATTTAGCTCAATATATAAATCTCATACTAATATCATTTTATATTTTAATTTAAACAATAATTTCCTCAATCATTGTTGTTTAATTTCAAATTAACTTCAAATTTGTTTCAATTTAATTTTAACCATTTTTATCAATAAATAAAACCAATTTTGTAACTGTGCATTTATTTTAATTGCACATTAGTAATACATCACATGTACAAAATAAAATAGAAGAGGAATGAGTGAAGAATATTAATCACCTTAAAATCCTACAGTATTCTTAATATATTAATTAACTCATTAATTGAAATTTTGGCTACATTCATCTAGTAAACTAAATTTGTATTATCTTTTCAATATTTTATTTAATAAATCGTGGAATAAAGTCAGATTTCTTTACAATGATATGCACTATTTACCTATATCCAGAAATAAAAAAAAAAATATATCATTTTGAAAATTTCAAATAAAAATTACATTACTTTACAAAATTTGCCTCCAATCACCTATACAAGACTGTTAGGAAATTATATAAAGAGTCAATGATAGAGATATTTAATACAACTATCTAGAATCTTAGATAAAAATAAAGAAATATATTTATTAATAGTACTTGAAATCCATTAGAAAAAAAAATATAAACTTCAAAGAATATATAGTATTAAAAGATAACAGAACGATTATTTAGACCCTACAAACTATACCTATTTGAATAGGAAAACATTTAAACTCCTATTTGAATGGACTTAAAATTGACCTATCAAAATAATAATTAAAGATTGTTATTTCTCATGATAAATTTAAAATAATATCACTATAGAAGTATATATATGATGGATGAACTGCAGTTATCATGTTAGTTTATTTTACATTGTTATCGATTTCAACATTATTTTAAAGTTGAAGTTATACAGAACTTTAAATATAATTTTTTTTTCGTTCTTTTTGTGTATATCTCTTGTATCCTATATTAGTTTGTAATTTCTTTGAGAAGTAGTTTTTAATGTAATTAGTAATAAATATGAAAATTAAATTATTTCCAAAATTGTTAAAAATTATTAATATGAAGAAAGTATGAGATTATGTAGATTATTAATAATTTTGTTTCAAAATAATGTGTGCGTTGTGTGTGTGTATATATATATATATACACTTAAAAAAATAGTGTTTTTGAAGATTTTGGTACTTCAAAATTCTACTATCTTTATTTATACATAAAATTAAGCATAAAGATTATTTTACAGTTATTTGGATTCTTTTCTTTCTTTCAAGTGTTTGTTAATTATTTGCTAGAGTAAAAATCTAAGAATCTTATAGTTTTGATTAAGTATAAGTTACAACAAAATAAGAAACGTAAATAATTGTTTAATAGACACTAAAATATGAAAAATGAAATAGGATAAAACATCTATTCATCTAGGGGTAAAAATCTGTAACCAATCTAATATATTCTTTGTATCATTTAAGTAAGCTTATTTTTATTATATTTCAATTCATTTTCATTAAAGTAATTTCATCCAAAGATAGTAAGACAACAATAACTTCATGAAAACTTGAGAAAAAGCTAATAAAGAATGTTAAGCAAACTCTAATGTTCCATTAAGTCAAAAATCGCGAAATGATTATATGCCTGCAAATTAATTAAATAGTGTAAATTTTATGCTAAAAGAATGTATGTGAAGAAAGGAATAATAGTGTTATATTATAAAGACATAAAAAAAATTTACAAAGTAAATATCTTCTAAAAGATATTTAATGTTAGGATAAGCTTACGTAACAATAGAAAGTGAGATATTAATTAGCAAGAAACATAGGTTTGAAATAAATACAATAGAATGAGTTAAAAAATATTAAATAAATGCAAAAGTCAATAAAGTAAAAAAAATATTATTAAACGTAAATCTAAAAATATTGAGTAAGTTAACACATGATAAATCAAATTTTCATTAATTAAAATAAAATAAATCCATTTTAAACTGACATTATGTTTTAAAAAAATAATTAAACAAACATTTCTAGACACAAATAATTAGACAAATGCAAATAAAAAATTATATTACTTAAATTAAACTAAACTCACACCTCACGTAAATGAAAAAAAAATAATTTAAACATATTTACTAAAAGAATAGAATTCATTATTTATTAATTAAAAATGTAGGACAGACCGACGCAATGGAGAGTGTAAACCACACTGTGACAAACAAGAATTAGGCTTAAGCCGTGAAACCGAACTTATTAAGAGATTATATTTTCGGAGTCAGAGAAGAAATTAGAAATTTTAAATTTGTATGGTTATCACGGTTCTTATTTAATGCATAGTTTTTAAGTGATTTAAATATAATTATTTAGTTATTATATCAATAATAAGATAATTAAAATAATTAAAGTTTTTTATTAATATTTTGACACAAATGATAAGAATTTTTAAGTTGTAGTTATTATTAAAAAATATAGAAGGGGAGTTAAAATGAATTGATATAGTAGGTGAAAATAGAAAAGTTTGATAAGATAAAAGAATTACACAAAATAAACGTTACATGAGTTAATTTAAATGATGTAGAATTTTTTACATGTATTTGGGAAAAGATATTAACGTAAAATAAATTGAAATTCGTAAATTTACAGAATTGAATATTAACTTAAATTGAAGTGAATTTACAGGATTGAATATGAACTTAAATTGAAGTGAATTTACAGGATTGAATATGAAGCTAAATTATCTTGATTGAGAAAAAAAGGTTTTTATAAGATGTAGATTAAATAAATTAAGTTCATTTAAAGCATGATTAGGTTAAGTATAACTTTTTGTAGATGCATTTTAAATGTACTGATGTATAGGTAGAATCAGTCAACCTGCTTTGACTGAATTGCAATCTCTATAGAAAAGAAGTTGAAAAACAAATCGTATTTAATTCATACACTAACTCATTAAACTAATTTCAAATAAAATAAACCAAGTTAAATGAATTGACTTTTAACTTTTGGAGAAATATTTTGAAAACTTAACTTCTTTATACAATCATCTTACAAGTGATTGTATTTAATTGTTTTTTTTAAATAATTTAATTTATATTTAAAATAAATATCTTAATTTAATAAAAGTGAGTTGTCGTTGTTATTCAATTCATGAAGCCATGAGCCCCCTGCTTAATTTGAGGCCTCTAGTGAAAACACACACAAAGAGTTGCAAGTGTAGTTTCAAAAGTTAATTCAGAATAGAATTGATAGGTTTAAGTAATAGAAAAGTCACACATAAGTTGGATCTTCGTTAAAGTTGGTTTTCTTTTAAATAATGCATAGTTTTAAAGGGAAATTAACCTAAGTAATTACTTATGAATGTTTTCTTGCTATATTAATTATGAGAAAATTAAAAGAAGTAAAATTTTGTATTATTATTTTGATATGATGTATAATAATTTTATAATTCTGATGAGTAGAATATTTTATTAAAAAAGTAAAAATAAAGGGAGAATCACGGTTAAAAAAAGGATAAAATAGAAAAAAAAATAGAAAAAATAATTGCTTAGATATGAATTAGTTTTTGAAATAATTATTCTTCGAATTTTGATAATAGAGTAATAATTAAAATGTGTGAAATGATAAACTGTAACGTTTTTGTTTTAATTAACGAGTCAAATAAGGTTTTTCAATGAAAATGTTTATTTGGTGTGAGTGGAATTAAGCTTGTTTTAAGGTTGAAGTTTGAATGCGAATTTTATAGATGAAAAAGATATAATTAAGAGGAGTGATCGTACTAGAAAATTAATTTAACGTATTTAAAAAAAATTAAATAATAAAATAATTATTGGAATATATGAAACAACTATATTGAAAGTTTGATCATTCTAAAAGATGTTTATAATTGTTTTATTGTTTAGTTCAACAGTGAGTTTAACGTATGTATTTTTAAATTTAGAGTTGAAATAATTTGTCGATTATTTGAAACATATTAGGGAATAAGTATAATTTAGTAAATTTTATGTTATAATTTAAAAGTAGATGATAAGTTGTTTGATAAATATTCTTATGTCTGAAAATTGGAATTGATGAATGAAGTTATTAGATTAGAAGTGTTCAATGGAATTATTTGATAAAGTGACTGATAAATATAAAAATAAATACAAGAACATAATAATAAAAATAAAATTTCCATTTTTAAGGCATAATATGTTATGATGATGTAATTATAATTTTAAATTTTGTAGAATAAATAATTATTTTTAATTAATAAAGCATATATTAATAACATAATTTAGAATATTTTTTAGATTGATTGAACATAATCATAAGCGTGTTAAATAAGTTTATGGTAAAGTTATTAATTATAATAAAAATAGTTGAAATAAAGTTAAATGATTTAATATGAATTTGAATATTGTTAATTTTATGATTCTTATAACTGATATTGTTTTATGTAAATAACTTATGTTAAATGGTTTATTAATAAAGACAATATTTAAAATTTTGGTTATATGATTCTATGTTACCATTCATTGAATTGAAAATGAACATATAAATAAAAGAAAGAGACAAAAATGATAAAAAAATGTTTAAAAATACCTTAATTTTTATTATAATTAATAATTTAATTTATATAAATATATTCATTGATAAATTAAATTTGATTTAAATACATCATTTATATATAATTAAAAAATTATAAACATAAATACACTCACATATAAATATAAAGATAATAACAGTTGAAGAAAAAGACATTTAAATCAAAATAAAAAATCATTTGATATAAAATTGTATAAAATTTTTAAAGAATTTCAAACATGTTAGAACAATAATTCTTTTAAATTTTCTAAAAACCCAAATTAAAATTAAGTTTTAATTTATATTAAAGTAAGATATATTTTTATTAAATATTTTAATTTATATTTGAAATTATTAAAATTTTATATATTATGTTTATTATAAAAATAAAAAAATATTTTTCAATTAGAGCTGACAACCTCAACCCACACAACGATTAATGGTGTAATGCGACCGTCTGATTCACTCAAGCGTTGGTCTGGCCTATACAAATGACCGACACAATCTTTTTGCAATTTTAGTCCACCCCTATTCTTTCTTCACTTTTTTCAAAAATTTGAGTTTTTTTTTTATAATTTTTTACTAAAATTATTCTTGTTACTTTTTAATATTTGTTTTAATTTGTTTTATTTTCGTGTAAGTATCATTGTGATGTCTTAAAAAAACTAGTAAATTAAAAGAAATAAAAATTAGTGAAGTTAAAAATTGTTAATAAATGGTTTGTAATTGATATTTTTGTTATGCGTTTTTTCAATGTAAAATGTAATATATGTGTTTTTCTTAATGTAATATTGTAGGTGTTGTATATTTGCATTTTAGGATTGATAAGTGTCGATTTTGGTGAACTTATTTATTTGTAATGTTTTTCTGTTCAAAGTTTTAGATTATTGAAGTTACGGGTATGTTTTTATCAAATTTTGGCATATTTTGTTAAATTGAAATAGCACTGTTCATTGTTGTTATTTTCTGTTATTGGTTATTTTATATTTATTTTGGTTTAGTTTCGTCTCTGTTATTTTAGATTTACTTTAATTTAGTTTTGACCTAGAATATAATATATTTTTAAGACGTATAGTTCTTTTCCTTTACAAAAAGAAGACGATTTTTTCTTTAATTGAATAATTGTTTTAAAATGCCCAAAACAATATTAGTATTTGTAAATCCTTCTTAAAAGGTTATGTAGATTAAATACTTTGAATTTAAGCATATAGATTTGGAAAATGATGGGATGAGTATATACTTATAATTGAGTTGAGTGAAGAATAAAAGAAGAGAATTAGGTGTTGATTAAAAATGGCATCGAAAAAAGTGAAGGGGTAGCAGATGAGAAGGTGAATTTTGAATTTATGATGAATGGATATCCTATCTTTATTTTGAAGGAAGATATTTTTTTTATTTTTCTTTTCTTCGTTAAAGAAAAAATTGACCATACTATTCAATTTAGAATAATAGTATAAATTTTTGAAAGATTTAATATTATATCTCAAATTAAAATATTTAAGTCCCGCGTCCTAAACTACATACATTTTAAACCTATTTTACTTGTAATTTTTCTTAACCGTAGTATTAAAATATTTAAAATACATGAAAATTGCGTGATGATCTTTGTTTAAAAAAAAGTTGAGCGATTTCAGTTTTACTAAATTGCAAGGGGTTTCGTTAGTTTTTAATTACATTAAATAGGAATGAAGTGTGTATTTACTAGTCAATGAAATTCATTTCATTTGGTAGTGACACTTTTAAAGAATTGAGAAAGAAAAAAAAGAAAAAGAACGTGTATGTATATTCTAAATAAATCATATTAATTATATTAACTTAATGCGGATTCAGTTTCATTAAAAACTAATAATATCTATTTATTTTATTTAAATTATTATTAATATTATAAATTGAAATTTTAATTTAATTTTAGTAGTTCATTTTACTTTAATTTCCACTTTTACTCTATTAATATCATTTGTTCTTCCAAGAAACTGGTTAGCTCCAACAATAATAATGTTTTATAGAGTTGTTCCTTGATCTCTCTTAATGTTGTTCCTTTCTTGTTGTTCCAAGCACTCCAAATTTCACCGTCTCGGGAAGGGGTCCTACAGGCACTCCGACGCTCAAATCAGTCTAAGATTAGAGTGTGCAGGAGATAAAGAATAAAGTGTAGAAGTACCTTTGTGTTGTGATCAAACCTGTATTTATATACGTGGTAGTGGGCCTAAAGAGTTGGACCCATTTTCTTATACTCGGATACTTTGTTAGGATTTTATAACAGAATCAGTTGTTTATTATACTTACCTTTGGTATATTATGCTTGAGGGGTTGCCACGTAATTCCTATAGTACATAGGTCTCCCAAATCCTCAAGGGCGAGTAACGACCGAAGAGGATTTAATATTGAGTAAGTAATGATTAGATTTGTCGCGCTTGCCGTCTGAAAACAACTGTTAAAGGTGGATTTACCTGCGCCTTTTCTCGATTTACGTGTCATGTTTTCCTAATGTGATGTGGCAACTCACTTCATCTGGATTGTTAAAAGTATTAATAATACACTTCACGGTTGGTTCCGTGGGTGTGAAATTGAGAAGCTGAGATAAGCTGAGAAGCCAGTTGAGAAGCTGATAAGCTGATAAGCCAACAGAGGAGCCAATAAGCCAGCTGAGGAGCTGATAAGCCAGTTGTGATAAGCTGATACGCTCCTCACGGTCGGCCATGAGGAGTACGTGGCTTTTTGGGTCGAAAGCTGATACGCTCCTTACGGTCAGCCATGGGAATACATGGTTTTCTGGGTAGAAAGCTTATACGTTCCTCATGTATTTGGATCGAAAGCTGATACGTTCCTCACGATCGGTCGTGGGAATACATGGCTTTCTGGATCGAAAGCTTATACGTTCCTCACGGTCGACAGTGGGAATACATGGCTTTCTGGGTAGAAAGCTGATACGTTCCTCACGGTCGATCGTGGGAATATATGGATCGAAAGCTGATACGTTCCTCACGGTCGATCGTGGGAATACATGGATCGAAAGCTGATACGTTCCTCACGGTCGGCCGTGGGAATACATGGGTTTCTGGATCGGAAACTGATATGTTCCTCACGGTCGGCCGTGAGAATACATGGTTTTCTGGATCGAAAGCTGATACGTTCCTCACGGTCGATCGTGAGAATACATGGCTTTCTGGATCGAAAGCTGATACCTTCCTCACGGTTGGCTGAGGGAAACATGGCTTTCTAGATCGAAAGCTGATACGTTCCCCACGGTTGGCCGTGAAAATACATGGTTTTCCGGGTAGAAAGCTAATACGTTCCTCACGGTCGGTCGTGGAAATACATGGCTTTTTGGATCGAAAGCTGATACGTTCTTCATGGTCGGCCGTGGGAATACATGACTTTTTAGGTAGAAAGTTGATACGTTCCTCACCGTCGGTCGTGGGAATACATGACTTTCTGGGTTAAAAGTTGATACGCTTCTCACGGTTGGCCGTGAGAATATATGGCTTTCTGGATCAAAAGTTGATACGTTCCTCAGAGTCGGCCATGAGAATACATGGTTTTTTGGGTAGAAAGTTGATAAGTTCCTCAAAGTCAGTCGTGGAAATACATGACTTTCTGGGTAGAAAGCTAATATGTTCCTCACGGTCGGCTGTAGGAATACATGACTTTCTGGGTAAAAAGCTAATACGTTCCTCACGATCGGTCGTGGAAATAGATGGCTTTCTGAGTCAAAAGTTGATACGCTCCTCACGGTCAGCCGTGAGGAGTATGGGGCTTTCTTGGTTGAAAGCTGATTTATGGGGTGAACCTTGCAGTGTGAAGCTTTAAATTATGTTTTGCGAGTGAAAACCAAAAAGGTTGTCGACCCTTGTACCAATTACTTTAGGTTGGGTTTCGAAGTGAAGACCGAAGTGGTTATCAACCCTTGTAAAGAGCTTGATTTGACGTGATCTTGGCCATGTTGATAATGAGGCATGAGCTTTATAGTTTGAATAGGTAATGGAGATGTGCATGACGCATATAAATTCCATAGAGGCCGATGAGATCCTATAGGGGTGTTCTCTACAACAACTTGAGCAGGAGCAGGAATGCCTTCATTCTCATTAGCTGAAGCCAGAAAAGTTAAATGTCCATTTTGCGCATCAACTGTAGAAGATCCATTGTTCAAATGTACTCTCACTAGTGTGAACTACTGATGATTGAATATTTGAAACCTGTCCAGAACTTGGGTCCATGCCAGTTTTATGAAAGTTGTCTAGGCTTCTCACAACAGTACCCACTGTTTGCCTAGCTTTCCTGTGCTGAAATAAACGTCTTTTTCTTTTCGCAATTGATGACTCTTCTTGATTTGTGTCTTCAGCTAGAACTTCATCAGCACGTGTGTGCAAGTAAGCAACAAGACCAAAAGGCAGAATTTGGGACAGTAGCTCCAAAGCTGGTTGATAGGAATCTACCCACAAAGCAACAAGCTATCGACTAACTTCACGTCACTCACCAGCTGGATGGAAAAATGCATGCCGTAAATGTCTCAACAAAACACCATCGCGCAAAGAAGCATCTCACATGGACTCTGCAGTTATAGCATCTTCTTCCTGTGGATCACAAATCATAGGTTCAAGCACTTCAACAACCGTCATTGACAGTAAAGGTGATACTGACGTGGGCTTTAATCTGATTCTCAACACAGAGATGGCCTTTTCACTTCATCATTAATTACTCTCCTGACTCCTCTTTGAAGCTGCTCGTCTGGGCAATGACATAGCTCTTGCCATGAATTATTGAACACATTCCTTAGGATAATACCTCAGTTTTGACGTAACCTCGAGCACCTCTGATGGGTTGCGTGCAGATACATCATGATGTAGGACCATGACATGGATATATGCTCAATGATATTTGGCTCCTTATCACCAATTGGTTTTTGCTGAAGGCTGCTGTTAGACACCACGAAGATCAAGGACAAATTAAGAAAATTATTCCTTTTCAATTTACGTATAGGAGGAGAGGCAAAGAAAAAATAACAGAATGAGGTATAGAAAGTGGATGGGACCGACTTTGTTAGAGGTGAGAGAAGAATATAAATAGAGAGGAAACGAGCAATAAAAGAGAGGAGAGGAAGAAGTGGGGACAGAATTGGGGAGAGCAGTGGCCTCTCGAAAGCCACATATACTTTCTGTTATTACTGCTTGTACATTTTCTATACACAGACGTTATCTTCGTGAATTCTGCATTACTCTATTCATATTCCTTCTTACTATTTCGCAAATTATCCATAATTCTGGAGAGTGGGTGGGTTCTGTTTATGTGGCTGTCTAGTGAGGAACCTTACAATTTGGTATCAGATTTTCGATTTGGGGCTTCATCCTGTGAATGGTCACTACACGTACTGCTGCCGTAATGAAAGAACGCGTGGACGGGTTGGAGAGGCAAATGGCGGAGTTTCGAGCTGAACAAGGTCGTTTCATGGAGTCTATGATGAAACGTATGGAGGAATTGATGGTGCGTCAATCTCGTCAGATTGAGGACGATGACGGTACTTCCCACGTTGAGGATCCAGGTAGGGGACTTCATAGAGACCCTCCTCCCAACAAGGGCGACTTCAATCGGAGAGTGGAGATCCCTCCGTTTGACGGTTCCGATGCAAGTGGTTGGCTCGTCCGAATTGATAGGTACTTTCGAGTCTCTGGCATTCCTGTGAGCGAGAAATTGGAGTACGCAGTTCTCGCACTTCACGGTGAGGCTTTGACTTGGTTCGAATGGTGGGAGTCTCAATCTTCCTTCCACACCTGGCTTCGTTTTAAGCAGGATGTGTTACGGCGTTTCGAACCTGGAGCAGCTTCAAACCCTTTGGCTCCTTTGTTGAGAGTGCGACAAACGGGATCTGTAATGGAGTATCGTCGTGATTTCGAACTAGCAGCCAGGTCACACAAACACCTTGGCAGCGACACATTATTGTGTATGTTTCACGAGGGGCTCAAACCAACAATCAAATCAGAGATCTCGGTTGATGAATTTGAAAATTTGCAAGCTATGATGGATAAAGCAATGGTGTTGGAAGCTTGAAATGTAGCTTGGCAAGACGAAGCGGGCAAACCTTGGGGACAGAGAAATGAAGAAAATGCACACGCTGGCTGGGATGGGTCCAAGAGCAACATTTGGGCCCAGCCCAAAACCCAAGCTCCTACTGTTAATATGAGCCAATTGAACCCAAACGTCCATCCTAAATCTGAGACCAAACTTACCAAACTTGATTCAGGTACAGCTACCGCCTCCCGTTCTAGTGGCCCAAAAATCAACTCTCGGTGGATATCAAATGAGGAGTGGGCTGACTGTCAGCGAAGGGGACTCTGTTTTCGTTGTGGTGAAAAGTGGAACCCGAGTCACGCCTGTAAATTTCGCCATCAGCAATTAATCCTATTGGGAGAGAGTGACGTTTATCCAGAGGAAGACAAGGAAGAACTACTAGAAGATACGCCAGACGTGGCTATCCACACTCTTTCTTTACACCTTTCATCTTTCAGTTATTGGGGTTTTACCACTCATCAAACTCTCAAAGTTCGCGGTACTATCAATGACAGAGACGTGATTATTTTGGTGGACCCAGGGGCTGAAGCTAACTTCCTTTCTTATAAATTGGTTTCTTCCCTGGGTTTACCACTACTGCAGTTATGTCCTTTTCGAGTAGAAGTAGGGAACGGGGCCATTGAGCAAGGAGTAGGTGGATGTGAAAACGTAGTGATCCAGGTGCAAGGTATCACCATTGTTGAGAATTTCTTTGTTATGGAATTGGGGCGATCGGAAGTAGTGTTGGGAGCAGGATGGATTGCTAGTTTAGGTAAATTTGAGGGTGACTACGGATCCTTAACCTTGAGTTGGATGTTGAATGGTTCTAAGGTAACACTCCGCGGTGACCCAAGTCTTGGGTGGTCTCCAGCTAGCAGTAAAATGACCTTCAATGCACTGAAAAATAGTGAGGACGGGTTCTTGGTGACACCCTTATTCAAGGCCACCGAAGTTGAAGTTGTTCCACCAATTTCTGTAGCTACGCAGCAATTGTTAGCCAAATTCGACTCTTTGTTTCAACCCCCTTCGGGACTTCCCCCCAAAAGAGAACTGGATCATGCCATCACGCTTAAAGACAAAGCAGAGATTCCCCATCTTCGACCATACCGATATCCTCATTACCAAAAGTCTGAGATTGAGAGACTAGTAGAAGAGATGCTGCAAATGGATATCATCAGACCTAGTACGAGTCCATTTTCTAGCCCTGTGATTTTGGTTCGAAAGAAAGATGGCGGGTGGCGGTTTTGTGTTGATTATAGGGCTCTAAACAAGGTTACAATCCCTGATAAATTCCCTATCCCAATTATAGATGAGTTATTAGATGAACTTGCTGGGGCAGCCATATTTTCGAAGCTTGATTTGAAGTCCGGTTACCACTAAATTCGTATGAAGGAGGAGGATATCCCAAAAACAGCATTTAGAACACATGAAAGGCACTATGAATTCTTAGTAATGCCTTTTGGCCTTACAAATGCCCCTTCTACTTTTCAAGCATTGATGAACAAGATTCTACGACCATTTTTGCGTCGATTCGTTCTTGTATTTTTTGATGACATTCTAGTATATAGCTCGGATTTAAAAATTCACAGGGAGCATCTATCCCAAGTGTTTGAGGTGCTGAAATTGAACCAGCTGTTGGTTAATCGAAAGAAGTGCTGTGTTGAGAGGGACCACATCGAATATTTGGGGCACATAATTTCTATTCAGGGAGTTGCTGCAGATCCACGAAAAATCCAAGACATGGTTGATTGGCCTCCTCCAAAGGATCTCAAGGGCTTGAGAGGATTTTTGGGTCTCACAGGATACTATCGCCGATTTGTTAAAGGTTATGGAAATATTGCTTGGCCATTAACTCAGCTCCTGAAGAAAGATGGATTTCATTGGGGTCCAGAAGCTCAGGAAGCTTTCCAAAAACTCAAATCTGCAATGGTCTCAGTTCCGGTCTTGGCAGCTCCTTGTTTTTCCAAGCTGTTTCAAATTGAAACTGATGCGTCGGGCAAAGGAATTGGTGTTGTCTTGATGCAAGAGGGGCGCCCAATTGCTTATATGAGCCAAAAAAAATTTCAGAAACAGCTCAGAGAAAATCTGTCTATGAGTGGGAATTAATGGCTATTGTTTTAGCAGTTCAAAGGTGGCGACACTACTTATTGGGGCAGAGTTTCACAGTGTTTACAGACCAGAAATCCCTAAAGTTTTTGCTGGACCAGAAGTTGGGTGCGGAGGAGCAGCAGAAATGACTCTCTAAACTTATGGGATATAATTTTGAAATTAAATACAAGGCTGGATTAGAGAATCGGGTTGCTGATGCGCTCTCTAGGAGATTTCATTTCTCTGCCATCTCTGTCATTTCCACAGCTGAATGGGGAGAGTTGGAAGATGAAGTTGTGGTTGATGTCAAATTGAATGCCATCATGCAGAGGTTGATCTGTGGGGAGGAGGGGGCTGCTAGTTTTTCCTTAAAAAATGGGAGACTCTTGTATAAAGGGTGGTTGGTGATAGCTCGTACCTCTAAGTGGATTCCTAAGATCCTTGAGGAATTTCATGGGTCTAAGCTCGGAGGTCATTCTGGATTTTTCCGTACATACAAACGGATTTCTGCTATTTTATATTGGGAAGGAATGAAAAAAGCCATAATGGACTTTGTCCAACGATGCGAGGTATGTCAACGCAATAAAAATTCTACTCTCAAGCCTTCCGGATTACTACAGCCACTGCCTATTCCTACTAATGTATGGTCTGATATCTCAATGGATTTCATTGGAGGTTTGCCTAAAGTACAGAAGTTAGATACTATTTTCGTCGTGGTGGATCGTATGACAAAATATGCTCATTTCTACGCTCTTGCTCACCCTTTCACAGCCAAAGATGTGGCTGTCCTTTTCCTTAAAGAGGTTGTGCGCCTTCATGGTTTTCCTTCATCCATTGTCTCCGATCGGGACAATATTTTCATGAATACCTTTTGGTCTGAAGTGTTTAAACAGGCTGGCACCTCCTTAAACATGTCTTCAGCGTATCACCCACAAACGGATGGCCAATCAGAAGCTGTCAACAAGTGTTTAGAGACTTACCTCCGCTGCCTTACTGGAACTAAACCAAAACAGTGGCCTTCTTGGCTTCCTTGGGCTGAATTTTGGTATAACACGAACTATCATGGTTCAATCAAGATGTCCCCATTCAAAGCTTTGTATGGACGTGAACCCCCGCCATTGTTAAGAGGTGGCGCTGAGTCTACGGTAGAAGAGGTGCGATTATTATTCGAGGAAAGAAATCAGATGTTGGAAGAATTGCAATTTCAGCTTAATAGGGCTCAAAATCGCATGAAACAAGAGGCTGATAAAAGGAGGAGACAAGTGGCTTTTGAGAAGGGTGATTTTGTATTCTTGAAGTTGCATCCTTATCGGATGAAATCCATTGCCACTAGAATCAATCAGAAGTTAAGTGCAAAGTTTTATGGGCCTTTTGAGATCCTTGAGAGGATCGGGGAGGTAGCATATCGGCTGAAATTACCAGACACAGCTAGAATCCACCCTATTTTTCATGTTTCCTTACTTAAGAAGAGTTTAAGCCCTACAGTTGAACCCCAACCTCTTCCTGCAGATTTGACAGATGAGGGAGAATTGTTGGTGCAGCCAGAACTAATTCTGGACAGCCGCTACAACAAACTTGGAGAGCTGGAAGTGTTGGTTAAATGGCAAGACCTTCCTGATTTTGAGAGCACATGGGAACTGGCCGAAAAGATTAAGACTGTTTTTCCCCTTTTTCACCTTGAGGACAAGGTGACTCTTCAAGGGGAGGGTATTGTTAGACACCACGAAGATCAAGGACAAATTAAGAAAATTATTCCTTTTCAATTTACGTATAGGAGGAGAGGCAAAGAAAAAATAACAGAATGAGGTCTAGAAAGTGGGTGGGACCGACTTTGTTAGAGGTGAGAGAAGAATATAAATAGAGAGGAAACGAGCAATAAAAGAGAGGAGAGGAAGAAGTGGGGACAGAATTGGGGAGAGCAATGGCCTCTCGAAAGCCACATATACTTTTTGTTATTACTGCTTGTACATTTTCTATACACAGACGTTATCTTCGTGAATTCTGCATTACTCTATTCATATTCCTTCTTACTATTTCGCAAATTATCCATAATTCTGGAGAGTGGGTGGGTTCTGTTTATGTGGCTGTCTAGTGGGGAACCTTACAGCTGCACTCTAGCCATTTGCCTCTTTCTAAAAACTGAGAAATTGATCTTTGAGATGAATTAGTTTGTAATCTGTCTTGCAAGGCTGCCCGTATCTGCTCTTATCAAATTGGGCAAAGATAAGACTCCAAGTAAACTAGACATGGTTAAAGCTGTCATGATTGATAATTGTCTCAAGCTACTACAATCAGCACCTAGCTCTTTATGCTCCACAATATCTGAGCTCTTTCGCATTTTAACTTATAGTAGTGCAATTGCAAGAAGTTCAGATGCTGCAGAAATTGTAGAACCTCTTTTCCATGTTTTGCTCCTTCGAGATTTCAACTTATGGGGACAACATAGTGCGTTACGAGCACTTGTGAATATATTGGAGAAACCACAAAGTCGCTACCTGCATTTGTAGGCAATGCCATTTCACCAGATCTTGGAAGCATTGGTGGCCCCATGCCATGAAGACTAGCATTAGTGGATAGCCCCATGCCACGAAGACTAGCATTAGTGGATAGCCCCATATTTTGCGGATGCATTGGTCGCCAAGCATTAGGGGAAGGCATTCGATCACCCATAGGATCAGTAATATTGGATGGAAGTCTTGGGCCTGGTGCATCAAATCTGGGACCAAATCCTGGGCCTCCAAAGGCCTGACCCCTGGATTCACCTTGGCGAGGCCTTTTAGGATCAACAAACCGGACAATTAGTGGTTGCTCACAACCTCTCATTGTGTAGACTCCATCAAGTGCATTAATAGCTGCCAGAGCCATATCTTGTGTGAGTATTTGACAAAACCACATCCACCACTTTGTTTCTTCTCATCACGCATGAGATAAACATCTTCTCGGCCATATTTTGAGAAAATTTCATCAACTTCTTAAACTTCTTTTACGGGAGCTTGCTTGTTCAGAGAGCCCACAAATAACTTGTACTCAACTGTACCACGACGTTCCTATTCACCGTCAGCATATCGCACTTGTATCGGACCAACACCTCCAGGAAGAGTATGTTGATTATGCAGTGCTCTAATTGCCTGATCAGCTTCTTCTGAAGTAGAAAATTTTATGAAACAACAACCTGCATGACAAAGATACTTTATACCAGTTTCATTAAATGATACAACACCCCCCTAACAGGTGTCAATAAATATATATCCAGAAAATAAGACAATTGGCAGAAAATTGATACAAAAAATAAAACTCAATGTGATTTTATTTTAAACCCTGTTTTGCTTTAAATTACTTAGCTTTTACAACCAGACAACTAAAAAAAAAGGCCTATCATGGTCTTTAACTCATCAACAAATCAGAGACTCTTCCAGTGAGATATTTTACTTTGTCACAACTATTTGGCTGCCAATAGAATACTAGAGATAATACATATAGAGATAAAACAATAACCAAACTATATTTTAACACCTAGATAAAACCATAAGGCAGAGATTAAGATCTCAAAAGTTTCAACTGACCCCCAAGATAATCTCATCACAAGCTTAAAGCAAAATCATCCAAGCATCTAAGATATCACAAGACAATTCCAAAATAATCTTATTAGGCTATACTTTATTCTATTTTTCTCACAAACAATTCTAAAATCAACTTGCAGTTGGAGACCGCTTCAGTACTCTTATAGCTAGAAAGCTTTAAAGGATTTGAATTGTAACGAAGAATTCTGTAAAGTGCAATTCCTCTGCACAAAAAAAAGTTGACATGTAGCTAAAAACTGCTTGAATTTCTATGTCAATAACCAGTATAATGTTGAAATCAACATTAAATGGGGCAACTTAAAAGGTAGCTACGGTTGAAAATTTCAGGGTATGACTAGAACATACTCTGCCGTTTTTGTTAAGCAAATAAACTCCAATTTCAAATCTCCTATCAGAGTTTAGCTTACACATCTCCGAAACGGACAAGGGTCAAGGCTCAACTAAAGCCACCACATTGTATAGATAACACAACTGCACCACAAAAATACTCAGCCCACGTACTAATGTTAACATTCGCTAGAATATAAAGACGATTCTTGACCTAGAATATGGCATTCATGTGTATAAACAGTTAAACACCATCGTGATATAAAAAACATATTGCTTTTCTCCTACAACTGGGTATTGTACAAGCTTAGAATAAATTTTTGTGATAAAACACACGAGTAAATCCAACTTAAGTATCAAATAAATAAAGCCAAAAACACAACGGTACACGATAATTTAGAGCCATGAAGAATAAAGCTTTCCATGATAACCATTTCAACAACTATATTTCCTAAAATAAAACTTTATGCCCCGTAAAGAAGTATGAATGACCAACTGTTAGAAAATCCAGTAACACATGGGAATAGCTATCCAATACCTGCCATAACTTTTAACAAAAAGAATTTTTAAAGGATGCATCGTATCATTGTAGCATCAGGGTTTTTGAAGCTGTGTATGATGGGTTTGTTGTTCATGGCAGAGCGAGAATTAATTGGAGGGCAAGGCAGCGTCGAAGAAGAGGGTTGCATTGGGAGATGAGAGATTTGGTGAGAATGAGAGAATTGGAGGCTTATAAGAGCATGTATTCATAGTTAGGGTTTTGATGTCACCGATCTTGTTCAAGAGAAAAAAGGAATAGGGACTCAAAGATCATGGTTAGGGGGAGAAGACACAAACCCAAAATCGAGAAGAACGGGAATCCATATATCGCGCAAATAAAAATAAAGTTGAGGGTAAAACCAAAATCTTTGATTGTTATGCTAGTTTCAATAATTCCTGATCGTAATCATTGCCTGGTCATCGCTACTGTTAGGTAAATTTCGGCACCATAGTCAGTGTCAAATTGTTGTAGCAAAACAACAGTTGGTATCAGCAACAACGTCTTTTGCTTCTTATTCTTCTTTCCTTTTTGTTTTAAGCGTTTTTATTGTTTTTCTAAACTCCAAATTACTACCCAAATTTTACAGAGTCCTGCTCCAAATTCCACAATCCACTATTTCGGAAAAAGGATTCTGCAAGTAATCCAATACTCAAATCAGTAAGGTGTGAAAAGTAGTGATGTGATCAAATCTATATTTAAGTACATACTAATAGGCTAAAGAGTTTGGGTACTATACTTAATTACTTTGTTAGAATTTTATAATAAAATAGGTTGTTTTATTATACTTATTTTTGGTATTTTCTGGTTGAAGGTTCGTCACATCATTCTTACATCAGACCATTTCACAAAAAAATCTTATTGTTAGGTAATCTTAAGATACAAAAATTTACACTCAACTATTTAAAATAAGGTAAAAGATAAATTTTTTTAATTTTTACGTATTAATTTAAACGACAACAATGTCTGCTAAAATAAAAATATTACAAAACTATTCATATATATATATATATATTGATGGAATAAAAATTGTGTTTTGTTTGTATTTGTAGAACCATTAATACCTTTACAATATATCATTTTCCCTACTTACAAAGATCTATAACTCGGTTGAGAAACTAAATAATTTATTTACTTTGATTAAATTATTAGTTAAAGAGAAAAACATATTTCATTATTTATATTAATTTAAATTGCACGGAATAAATTTTAAATCATAAATTCAACTAATTAAATTATAAATTAATAAAATAAAGTAATTTCATTGGACATCGTTTTTCAAATTAATGTCAAGTTCTCATCCAATTTGCACTTTTTGTAACAGCCCAAAAATTCTATAACTTTTGTCTGTTACCAAGTATTAACATCCATTTAAGGTTCAAGGTACTACAAAAAGTGTTCAGATACATCAGAGTTATGTATAACTATTCACATGACAAAAGGAAAACCAT
>Ga0209489_105321_pt1 | contig 22473 bp, 8 predicted proteins | sample SiratrowhiteBW_FD_187527 | JGI IMG/M metagenome (GOLD analysis project Ga0209489, IMG submission 187527) | Root nodule microbial communities of legume samples collected from California, USA - Siratro white BW (SPAdes) (version 2) | ecosystem: Host-associated > Plants > Roots > Nodule | place: USA...
AAAAAAAAAAAAAAAAAAAAAAATATATATATATATATATATATATATATATATATTTTAAATATGATGTAAACTAATGTAGTAGCGATAAATTTATAGTTTTGGAAATCACCATATATTTATTTGTTCTGTTAAACACAAGAATTAAGTTTGCTAGTTTTAAGTTCAAGAGCTAAAAGTTATGTTAAGTTGTCTTTCTATTTAAATAAGGGAATAATTCTCTCTTTAACACTATCCCAACCCAATATGTGAAGGGGATTAAGAAAAAAATTACTTGTAACATGTAGGCTTGTGAATATTTCTGTAAGCTTTTATACACTTCCGTAAAAATGACTATAAAAAAAAGTCTTCAACGTTACGTTATTTATAAAAAAATAAATATAAAATTATATGAAGCATTTTAAAATTTGCAATAGATTTACTTAAATTAACAGTTTATGTTTTATATATGTTCAGGCATTTTTTTACAATACACTTCAATGTAGTTTGATCCTGTTCTTGATTTTTTATTTGAAATTCAAACCAAATTTTTGAGTTGAAGAAAAAGTAAATAAAAACATTCAGAGAAAATTTGGTTTTGCTCATTTTTTATTTTCTATTGTTTTTTATTATTATAAAATATTACAAAACTTATAAAAATAATATAACATTATTAGATTGACCACTTAAAATATAACATAAATTTATTCTGAAAACATAAAATATTTAATTTTAAAAATTCAAAGTATGAAAATAATTTAGAGTTTGGTTATGTTATTGGTTGAACATGGTGGATTGAGGTTTTAAAAATGAACACATATAATTTAGGTTATCCACATCATTATATGTAGTTAAGAATAACTTCTGCTGAATTAATTCATGCACTTTGAATTTATGTTACTGTATAAGTAGTTCAGTCAAAAAAATCAAAATAATGGCAAAAAATTATGAAAATGGTTTATGATAAGAATTTAAAAGGAATACATTCCATAAAAGTAAGTTATGATAGAGTGAGGAAACTAATAAGCTAGCTAAGACATGTGCTTTGATACAACAGAAGTTGAAACAGTCAACTAAAAAAGTCTATAGCAATCTACACCAACTTTAAAGTCTAAATCTAAACCAACACTTACACTTACTTACTGATATGATAGGCTAAACATTGATGCAATATCTTTGTCAAATTGCTTATATCATGGATATATCATATTTAAGTTCTGCAATTGGCTGGTTCAGAAAACACCTTTTAAGTATCTTATTAATTATTTATTTTAAACAATTTAATGGCTTCATAAATATTTTCCCTCTATTTTTTTTTTTGTGGGCCACAGAGATTGTTATGAAAACTCTCAGCTGTGACAAGACTATATCTACCATAATCAAACACCTCCTGCAGTCCAGATCAGTGGTTTATGCCCAAAAGACTACACATCATTTTCTCACTTTCTCTTATTCAATAGGAACCACCCTATGCATTCTGATATTTATATATATTTGATGAACGTTAAAATTCCTCACCACTATGATAATGTTATTATTTGTTATGGGCAAACGTTGATTTGACACATCCAAATGGATAGTGCTTGTATATGTTCATATTTCTTTAGTTATTTTTTTTTTAATCTAGAGAATGAATGAGTTGAGGACAATCCTTCTACAGAACTAATTATATACATATAGTTTTTTTTTTTTTTAGTTTAAGCCTCTAACAAAAAAAAAATATCAGCACAAATTATGTTAGGAGTTAGGTCTAATAAAAACTAATTTCAAAATAACTTGGGAGGAAAATCTAACACATTCCTTTGAATCAGCGAACCATCGTGTGATCCATGCTTGGTATTAAGATATTTGACATGTGAACTTTATCTTCTCAATTTTACTGGAACCAAGTTGAAATATTGTTTTGTTTGAGAGGGCTATCGTTTTTCTTGAATATCCTTTTTGCAGATAATTGGGTTTCAAGTGTTTGTAATCCTTATGGACTTTTTAGATGATGTTTGTGGAAAAGAAAAAAAATTAGATATGTAACTTAACTATTGTACACAAGTTAATTTATATAAGAAATTTGACGAAATGTCAAATTTAAAATTTTAAGATAATGAATATTACTCATAATATTATTTACCTATGATATGGATTGTTGAGTTTTTTAAATAGATATATTGAAAAACATCATTACATAACTGAAGAGATTTAGATTTCATGAGTTATCATATAAGAGACTTTACATTATCTTAAATTTAAAAAATTAAAGTAATAATTTTTGGATTTTTCTTCTTATCTAGATGAAACTTCTAATTCTACACTTAAATTCCTCATATTTTAATTATTTAAGTTTCTTATATAAAAATGATTAATAAGATAATAGTCAATATACTAAGTTTATTTTTTAAAATTTTCAATAGAATATGTAAATATAGTTTTTTAAGTTTTAATAAATAAATAATAACTTGCATTAGATGAATTAACATGAATGCTATTTTTTTATATGTTAAATTATTTAATTGTAGCTTAATTTATAGATATTTATTATTTAAATTACAATCTTATTATGTGTTTACATATTTCAAATAATGTAATAGAAAACTGTAATATTTTAAAGCATATATTTTCATTTAATTATAACAAATTAATTCTAATATTTTATGCATAATATAAACAAAAAAAAAATATAAATATTCTGATGAATCAACCCATGTCGTCTTGGCTGTACACGAAGAAATAGACTAAGACAAATAAAAATTATCATCTCTCATCAAATTAATGACAGATTACTGAGGTATATATATGTTATCGTAAAATTAAATAGTCTCACATTATTAAGATCCCAATTACAGTTTTAAACGATAAATAATGCCCAAGCTAAAACTAATTCTGACTTTTAAGTCTGTATTATTTTAATTAAAACTTATAACTTGATGTATAATATATAGTCTGTTTTCACATACATCTACTTCTGGACTGTTGAGCTATCGTTGTCTGTGGCTTCATCTGATCGATCATGTTACATTATGTCACCATTTCAATGACTTGTTTGAGCCAAGTAGATTTATCATACCTTTCTCCTAAATTATATTTTACACAACTTATTTCTAATACGAAAAAAAAAAAAACTTATTGGAAATCCTAAATATTGAAATGGGAAATTAGTTAAACAAAAAAGTAGTGTATATAATTGCAAGGAAGAATAAAAAATCACATGATTAAGCATATTGAAAACAAAATGGAGTTTGCTTTATAGTTTTTGAAAAAAAGAAAGATATGAAAAGGAGGAACGTGATGGAGCACAGAAAGTCAAAAGGCGAAATTTGTGGAGCAAAACATGCACATGATTGAGGTTTTTTTTGTCTGCTGCTTCTGTTACGTAACAGAGAACATGCGATTTCCCAGTGGGCCCACTTCTGTTCCTTCTCTATTCCATTAGCCCAATATCTGAAAGGTGCAAACTGGGCCCAAGATGGTATATTCAGCCCAATAACTATTTCATATAAGCATATTCTAATAAATTTTGCGTATAAAATCGTGGTTTTAAATTTAAAATTCAAGGTCAGATTCATTCTAGACGTTTTAAATAAATTAAGCTTGTTGTTTTGCTTAACCAGTTATTTATTACTTTTTATTTGTGAACTGGTTTTTAACTTGTTATCAATCACTGTTTTGGTGAACTATTTTTGCTATTTTGCTAAGTGATTAAAACAAACCGAGTTAGACTACTCGAGTTGGAGTGGCGAAATACAAAAATAACATTAATAAAGATTCTCTTTTTATTATTTTAAAAATTTAAATATTAAATAATAATTGCTTTATAAATTCATATAATAGTTTAACATGTAAGTTTGTTGGTAAGAAAATTTCGGTTTATTTAAAATAAACACATGTTGTAGTTGTTGGAATACAAGTTTCCTTAGTTTAGAAGATTTTTATTTTTTTTACAGTAATAATAACACGACTAAAAAAAATGTACAAATTACAGTATAATATATGCATTTGTAAAAGAATTATAAACTTTACCTTGTCAACAAGGAATTTCAACTAAAAAAATACTATTTGAAGTGAAAAGTTATGTTTTACTTTGTTATTTTAAATAATATAAACATCATTAGATAGTTGTTATTTTATTTATCTCACTAATTTTATTCTTTTGCAATTTTTGTGTAAAATCAAACATTTTAAATATTTAAGTTTCGTATTATAATTTCAAAATACTATAAAAAATAAAATAAAAAATAATTTATGTTTTTGTGTCTTATTATAGATGAGAATAACTGCAAAGGTATTCCTGTTCCTTTATAAACTGAAACTAAAAAAAAAAAAAAAAACATCAGTTCGTTTTTATGAACAGTTTAATTTTGGTACATATATCTTTGAAATTAAAAACAGCTTTTTAACTATCCTAGTCACCCTTAGATCTTGTGGACAACTCCGATCTTGCCACGTTTCTCTCAAAAAATTTTATTTTTTTATTCACTCTGTCACTTCACAGATGCGGATCCACTGCAGACAGAAGAGAAGTACAGGGTATGCAGTTAAATCTCTCACCGTCTATTTTTCATTTAATTTTTCTCAATATATGTTATATTTAAATTGAACGACTCTGAGTGCAAATAATTTACGACACAACATTTCAGCGATTCACCTAATGGATTTTCGTTGCGCCTGGAGATTCAAAACTTGCAGCGTAGATTTTGGAGTTTCGCCATACGATTGCACGTGAGTATGTTTTCAACACCGTAGTCTGATTTGAATGATCCAATTGATTTTGAATCGACCCTTCACGGTTTTTCGACCTTCTCTCAATTAATTTTTGTAAAATTCTGATCTTTTCCACCCTTTCTACCAACCCTTCTTGCAGCATGTTGAAGCGTGGATACAAACCAAAGCCATGGAGTGGCGCTCACAATTGCCGGGTCTCTGCTTTTCTCATGTTTCTTACGTTGATGCTAGTGTTAGTGGTTTTCATTTTAGTATTTCGTAGTGATAGTGATGGTGCTAATACTAGTTTAGCTTATGAACATCCTAAGCAAAAATGGAATAGCTTTGACTCGTTGGTGCATTTGCATCCCACAAAAGAGTTCCGGAATGGAACTGATTTGATATGGCAAGTGCCGGAATCACCTAAAGGTGTTCTTTTTCTGGCTCATGGATGCAATGGCAGGGCCGTTAACTTTTGGGATAAGTCCCCTGAATGCCCTGATTGCATTGGTTTACCTGAAGAAAGATTGCTTGTACTCCATGGTCTTGCTGAAGGTTTTGCTGTTATTACTATTTCAAGTGCTCAGAGATGTTGGACTTTTGGTAAAGAGGTGGCGGTTGTTAAAGACATTATAGAATGGTGGATTGGTAGGAGGAAGCTTGAGAAGCTTCCTCTTGTGGCTTTGGGTGCTTCTTCTGGAGGGTATTTTGTGTCGGTGCTTGCCACCGCTATGAAGTTTAGTAGTATCGTGCTCATGATTGCGGAGGGGTTGTTTGAGCAAATTGATCTTAATAGGGACTATCCACCTACCCTTTTTGTTCACATGCCCAAAGATCCTTACAGGCAGCAGAAAATAGATGAGTATGTGGAGGTTCTAAAGGATAAAGGGATTGATGTTGGTGTTGTTGAATGTATGGAATTCCCCCTGTCATCCAATACTTTAGCTGATAGAATTCCCGGGCTTGATCTGGCTCTTTCTAGAAAGCTATTCGAGTTATTTCAGGAAAAGGGTTTTATTGATCAAAATGGTTTTATGAAGAAAGATGGGCGTAAAATCAAATGGAAGAAGGCTCTTGAGGAGAAGAAAACTCTTCTGCTGGATAATAATCTGGTCTCTCATATCCAAGAGGAGCTAAACCTTGCATTTGCTTACCATGAGATGACTAGCTTGCATTCTGACCAAATTTTTAAATGGTTTGAATCTCACATGAGCTGATCAAAACTTTCCTGCATTAACGGACCTATCCTTCCTCTCAATCTTTCTGAAATTCAATCAGAGATCCTTTAACTTCATGTAAAAACTGCTACAGTGGTTTCTTATCAGATACCAAGTCTCAAGGGCTGAAATTTCTTAATTGGGTGTAACTGTGAGAATTTATCATGTAAAAGGTATGAAATCTGAACCTTTGCACCAATACCCTTTGTGCTTTAGCAAGCTGTATGCTAAAATGTTATCCTAGATTTGGTTAAAATTGAAATATTTCCACCATTTGTCTTGAGATTTGATGCACTAATTCTGGGTTAATCTTTGAAATTTGAATACTCTAGTGGAGTTGCGTTTTAAATTACCCTTTTGTAATGTGGCTGTCAAATTATGAGCCTGACCCTGCAAGCTTGACTGCTAGACTAATTTGTCCTATGATCAAAACCCAAGTTGACAATATACCTGGTGAAAAATGTGGAAATATTTGTACGATAAACTTTTAATGTGAAGGGCTAACATAATGTGAAAGGAAATTAATTTAATTGAAACAAATTTTGCAGGAAGACTTATAATTTTTTCCAATGATGTGGGGTGGAAAGGAGAAAAATTATACGAGATGGAAAACAATGACATTGCTTGGAATTTGGATGGGATCAGGGAGACTCCTTTCACTCCTCTCTATTCCCTCCCTTTTTACACGTCCCCCAAAACTTATCTAATTAATATAATTTTTTAGATAGAATTAAAAAAGAACTCAGAAAAGGATACATGATTTTTTATGTTCCTATACCATCAACACAAGTAAATATATATAAAAGCAATTGTCCATTCTAGTTACGAAGTACTCTAAAGTAGTAGAGTTCTTTTAAGATCTCAGTTATTATCTTTATCAATATTTGGTAAGTTGCAGATGCGATTTAGGGTTTTGCTAGTGTTTTGTGCTTTAAAAACATAATGATCTTTTTACATTACATGGGGAAGAGACTACCCTCCTTTCATAGTTTTTACCTACCAATGTAATTGTTGTGGACCATTTCCACAGCCTTGTACACTTCCCGTTGAGGCAGTTAAAAGGCATTAATTAGAGCCCACATGGTGCCTTAATCCTTCCTCTGCCACTATAACTCATCATTCCCAATTCACATAGGAGCACCATTGCTAGCATCTTGGACCATCTGCTATCTTTGTTTTTATATTTATTGGCAACAAAACCGTTCCCTTGCATTTCACTAGGAAACAATTCTAGACAAATTCATACTTTATATTGTGGACCTTGCTCATGTTTGTAAGACTCCCCAAATTGTTCTTATAACTTGAATGCTATTCATGTTGCATGAAGAATCAACTTTTCCAGTCTAGGCCTAGTTCTAGAATAAACTTTATGGATAATCAATTTCTTTTATTGGTGCACCTTCATTGATGAGAAGGTGATGCACCCCTTTAGTGGTGAAAGTTCCGTGCAGTAACTAAAACAATAGTCATTTGCTATTTGATGAATAATGTCGCAGTTCTGATTTTGTCTACCGTTTTAGCCGAGTTGACGAGATTGTTACATAATGAAAATAATCTAACTTAATAAGAACTTAACATTTTATCATATATAGTGAAAAGAAGTAACACTATATTAATTTTATTGCAAAATAAGAAACCTTAAAAGCTAACATGAACTTGAAAAGTTAAACGATATCCATCTTACACATGACAAGAACCTAAATAACACACTCTTAGAAGTCTTGGATATTATATTCTTAACAAAATAAACTGACACACAAGGCAAATTAACTATATCATGCTCGAGGCTCCATTCGCCCCTCATTGGCCATCCTGAAGAGATTGGCTTGTGCTGCTGCATCTTTATTTGAGCGAAGAGATGCTACAAAATTGTCTTTGACTTGCTGGGTTGTATAAGGGAACCTGTTGTTCACCAAGGAGTTGAGAAAGGAAGCTGTCCCTTCTCTGTAGAGTGCTCCTAGCCCATCAGTTCTAGTGTTGGAAAGTGCTTGTGGCAAGCTGAGACTGGCACCAAAACCTGGTGCGTTAGAGACACCAAATACATGGCCTAAGGTTCCCCACCAGCCTAGCAATCCCCAGATGAGTCCTGGGTGAGTACTCCAGTAGCTGCAATTTAGAGGACAATTCATTGGTTAGTTAACAGTGTCTGCATGTCATATGATAGTTTACAGTGCAATGTAATGAAGGAACTTACTTGCATGTACCAGTGAAAGGAGTTGGGGAAGGAAGGAAAGGGGGTGTGGAGGGGATAGTGGGGGTGCCTGGGTCAATTGGGGTTGTAGGTGGGCTCACAGTGATTGGGGGGCTACCACCATAAGTTGGTGGTGAGTTGTAGTACCCACCACCTCCTGAGGGAGGATTTGATGGTGTTGAAGGGGTTGATGGGGTCGTTGGGATTGAGGGTGTTGGAGTAGAGGGCTCTTGTGGTGGAGTTCCACAATTGCTACCATCAGGTGGCGATGGGGTTGGATTGTAACTTCCACCACCCGAGGGTGGTGATGGAGTTGGATCATAGCTTCCACCACTTCCACCACCTGGGGGAGTTGATGGGGTTGGGTCATAACTTCCACCACTTCCACCACCTGGGGGAGTTGATGGGGTTGGATTGTAATATCCACCACCTGAGGGTGGTGCTGGGGTTGGGTCATAGCTTCCACCACTTCCACCACCAGGGGGAGTTGATGGAGTTGGATTATAACTTCCATAACCATCTGAGGGTGGTGATGGGGTCGGGTCATAGCTTCCGCCACTTCCACCACCAGGGGGAGTTGATGGAGTTGGATTGTAACTTCCACCACTAGGGGGAGTTGATGGGGTCGGTTCATAGCTTCCACCACCTGGGGGAGTTGATGGGGTTGGATTGTAACTTCCACCACCACTTGAGGGTGGTGATGGAGTTGGATCAGAGCTTCCACCACCTGGGGGAGTGCATGGGGTTGGACTGGAACTTCCTCCACCTCCATGTGATGGGGATCCGTGATGTGATGGGGATCCATGATGTGATGGACTTCCATGATGATGAGAGGGTGTTCCATGATGAGAATGTGGTGTGCTTCCCTGACCACTTCCTCCAGAGCCATGAGATGGAGAGCAGTATGAACCTTCAAGAAGTAAAAGCAACGTATACTATTAGATTGGAAAGTTCAATGTCAAAATAGCATCTTTATGAGCTTTTGATCATTCGTACTTCAAATTTGAATGTAAATAGCATACTGTAGCTATCAAGTTGAAGAGCCCGTTAGTGATATCTTCACATATTTTGCATAAATAATGAAACAAAAGGTATAGTTCGGTTAGAGAATTACACAGAGAATTTGATAAATCTGTGGGAGGACCTCCTGCATGTGGACCTGAAGAGTGGCTGTTCTTCTGGTCCTCAATGGGGGCAGTGGAACACGTCACAGGAATGACAAGGTTCTGGGAGAGCACTCCAACTAGCAATGTGAAAATAGTGATAAAAGTAGGACTGTGTTTTTTCCTCTCCATTATCACTGACTGCTTAGAACACTCTGAGAAAGAAGAGAAGGGAAGGTTTGAGTTTGGAGAGGGGAGTGGAGGGGCAATGCTATATAAAATGGTTCACAGAGTGGAGTAAATATTAGCAGGTGGAGGAGTATGAGGGTTAGTTGATGTTTTGCAGGTGCATTTACTCCATATTTACTACTACTTCATGCAATAATGCCTGAATTTTCTAAAATAGCTTTAAACGCTGGACGTGAATTCAGTTCAACACGTACCCTTATGATGTGCACTATCTCTTAACTACAGCGTTGTTTCTTGTCGATCATGAGCTTGAGCTGGATTGCACTGAAATTACTCATTAGCTTGGTGTGTGTATTTGGCATATAATGCTACAAATTACATCCATGCTGTGCTTACTGTGCTTACTGAAGGGAGTTTATATTCTGAAAGCTTAGTAAGTGTTATATCTTTTCTTAATCTTTCAATAAATCAAACACTTGATAGAGAAATGTCCAGCACCCCATGCATTTATTGGGGCTGATGGATACATGCTCCAAAAATGATTTTTCAATGTTATGCCCATGAAAGATTTTAGGTGTTTATAATAATACTCTCAAAATTTTCTGGGGTTGATCTACATAACATGTTGTCATTTGTATAATTAAGATGTACACAAATATAAAGTCATATGTATAAGATGCATTGTATACTCCCATGTATTCATAGATAATGAAACCATGCTTGGTGTAACTTACCAATTTCCCTCACTTTCTTTTCTTCCTCCTTCTTTATGTCTTATTTCTTGGATTTTACCTCTATAAGAGATGTATAAAGTAAGAAAACAAAGATACATTTATTGTTTATTTTTACTTACATTTTTTTTTTGTTTTTTCACTTTACATGGCTACCTACCTTTAGAGGAGTAGTTTGTTGGATGCATATTTGACTAAGTATTAACGGTGATCACTGTTCACTACTCTGTCTCCATGTCAGCCACATAAATTGTCATCAATATCAGTATACTGATATTTATTAAAACTTATCTTATTATCATTTTGCACACCCACAAAAAATTCCCATTGAACTAAGAAAGTTGAAGATTTAAAAGGGATAAAAAAAATCCAGATGTGTAAAACTACAAGTGAGTCATTTCGAACTAAATGAGAATGGCAGAGAGTAGGTGAGTTTACTATAGTATGTGGGGAGAGTAGTGAATACGCGTGCCTTTTCCCTTCTCTTTTGCCGGTAAGGTTACAAGCTGTCCTCACATTTTCATAAAAGTATTTTTAATCAAACATCGCTTTTGATTTCCACATTACATATTTGTATACGAATACTCTCTTTGCTAATCGAGTCATATCTTATGATGTTGTGACAAAGTTGTTATCGTAAAACATTCCATTTTCTTGGTATTTTGTTGGAGTGCAAATACGTGTACACAACTATTGTGTGTTATAAGTACCTGAAATAACAATGACAATATGTTATGTAAGGTTTGTGTGTAAGTGTATACATTTGCAAACATTCATTGGAAGCTGTCAACCGTTAAAAAGATAAGTACTTGCTTCTTCCAGACACTGAAAGAAAATTTCAATACTTTCTCTATTGGAAATAACAGGGAATGAGTTGACTCAAATAGTTGTTGATAATATAAACATAAATGTGTAGCATATAAATCCTATGTAGGCAAAGATACAAAGGACAAAGGTGTTGTTTATTGTGAGGAAGTAAAAGGGTTATCGAAGTTGGAACTGGAAAGTCTGTCATCAATAGGGTTGTTAAGTTTTCATGGTCTGTCACTGTTTTGGGAAAGGTGGTTCGGTACCTTTTTGAGATCATTTATTACCATGGTAGAACTAGGCTTGTCTTTTTATGGGGAGAAGCTTGTTTTTTTACTTTTAAGTTATTTTTTCTACTTTTTTCTTTTTTGAATTTCATCCTTGTTTATTTTTATGCGATTCATCTTCATCTGATTGCAACTTGAAAAAATGGAATAAGTAAAAATAATTCTACCTAGCCATTTTTACGGGTTAGAAAAGCGATGGAGTGAAGTCTAACTCACATTATCCTCCCTAGACGATGTTGCAACATTTTCCTTTTTTCTTTTCAAAGTGTTCATGTCTTGAAATCATAAAATTTAGATTCTTTGACTCTGGAAAGAGTACCTTTTTTTTGCTTGAATTAAACATTCATGAAACATAAACCTTTGTATACGAATTTAGTATAGTAGGGTTGTACATAGTTTGGTTTTTCGAAAAATTCAATCTAACCACTTCACCATAAATGATTTAGTTGAAAGTGAAAACTTGTTAATAGAAAAATTATTTATTTTCATTTTTTTTCTCAAATTACTCAATATTTTATGATTTAGCTTAGTTTAGTTTGTTGGTTATGTACAGAATTTAAAAAAAAAAAGAATCATAGCATTTTACAAAATGCTTTTTGCTTGAACCAAACTTATTTTGCACAAAGGATTCCACTTTTTTTTTCCTCAAACGATTCAATTTATTATAGTTCAATTTAATTTTAAAATAATTTTATTTTTTTCTCTCACCCTATATAGGAGAGAATGTTCTGTTTCGTTTGATAACAATGAGGAGATGATCTTATTTTTTACTAAAGGATACGTAAGTTTGAATTTGAAAGAGACAACTTTAAAATTTTATTCATTCTTATTTTGCCAGGTTTTATGAAGTTTTGGAAAAACCCCTTCGATCACCTCAACACCATTTTGTATAATTTTAATTAACATATACCTTTTAAATAAATTATGATTTAATTCAAACAATATGAAATAATAAATAAAAATTAATAATATTTTAAATAAATATAAAATTTTAAATTGTATAATCATTATTTAAATGGTTTATATTGAAAATGTTTAATTTATATATCTATATACCCATTCATATACATTCAAACGTAAATATAAAAGAATTATATATTGGCGAATATAGTAATATTCATATTGGATCAAAATAATTCTGTCAAAATTAAGATGAATTTGGTTTGGATAATAAATTAGGTTTATGAGATTTCACGATCTTCAGTGATTTGGACGAATTGACACATTATATATTCATGTAGCTGTTTGAAAAATATTATTCATTTCCAATTCATATTTATATATAGCCAATATTCATTTCTATAATACTTTTATTTTATAAATAGGCAGATATTCATATAGAAATTCATTATGTACATTTTAATCAAATGAGAGTACTATTTTATGCACTATTTATAAAAAAAACCGTAACAAATAACATATTTAACTGAATTTAAATCCAACATAATAATTTTGTTGTCGTGTAATTGTATTGTGAAAGTATTATATATAATTTGTTAAAAGATAATATTGGTGATACGTGTTGTGACGAGGAACAGGTGGGTTTGAGGGCATTGAATGTAAGTTTAAGGTGTCTGAGTGCATCACATGCTAACAAAGTCCTCGACTTAAACGCTGTTGCTTTCTTCAAAGTCCACCGTCTCCATCCATTGGTAATATGTTCGGTGCTTATCAGAAAGATGTTGTCATAGAATCCACTGCATTGAATGGGAGCCCGCACAACCAAGCTTCCATCACTAAGCCAGTTTTGCTTTTGCTTCCATTTTAACTACTCTAGTGAAACCACAATAGAGGTAATAATTCTTTCAAAATATTGTGGTTTATTACTGTGTTTACAAAACTTCAAACCAAATATATGATAAACACAAATCATATCATTATTATTTCTAAAAAACTGAATATTAATTTAAATTCTAAATCTTAAATATTAATTTAAATGTCGAGGATAGTTTGAAAGTATTTACAAATCTAAGTTTTTGACACAATTTAAAGATAACCTACAAACCTATTATTCGAAGTTGGTCTGAAAAGTTAGTCTAAACTTAAAGTTTTTAGTACAACCATCCACATACCTATTTTTAGAAGTTGGTTTGAAAAGTCGGTCTAAATCCAAGTTCTAAGTACAACCTAAAGGATGACGTCGTAACCTTGAAACAGGTGTTAACTACAACAATTAATAAAAAAATTCAACTAATGAAGTTAATAATAATGGACCTTAAGGAATTGTGACTGAAGCCCATAACCATCACTATAAATAGAGAGATATTTCTTATCTTTATCTTTACTTCTACGTACTGACTTGATAAGTACACTCCTTTTATAAGTACACTTCCCTTTTTCAGTAGCAGTAACAGGTCGAGATCGAATACAAGACAGCAAGTCAAGACCGAATACAAGACAGTAGGTGGAGACCGAATACAAGACTACAGACCCAAAATCAAGTATAAAGAAATAAGAAATCAAGTATCCCACAAGACTACATACCCAAAATCAAGTATAAAGAAATAAGAAATCAAGTATCCGCTCAATCCGAGTTCTAAGAGAAAAACCTCGAAACCACTCACTCATCTCATTCAAATATTCCGACCAAAAACAAAAGTTAATCTTAAACAATAGTTTCTAAGACACTAAACATAAAAAAAATATAGGAGATTTATTTAAGTCAAACAATAATTATCTCTTAAACATCAAATCAAAAGGTGTAAGCAATTTGTTAATCTCGGATTGATGGAATCTAACAAAAGAGTCAAAATTTGGTGACATTGAGCAAATGCAAATCTTGCTATAAATGTAAACACAATATTTCTTGTAAAGGAACAACTGTTTACAATTCATTCACAGCTTCATTTTACACATGTAATGATGAACCTTCTCTGCTAAACATTCCCCAGCAAGCAATTAAATTCGCAAAATCCAGCTTTCTAACGTGAGAAAATGATGTTGATTTAATTTAAACCACCTCCAAAAACTTTGTTTAAAAGGATTAATTGCCTAGGCGGTTCCAAACAACATTATCTCCAGCATGATCAGCCTACCTTTCTAATTACTTTAAAAGGATATTGTAAAGTAGAGATTCAAAGACGGTGATTCTGCACAGACATAATTCGGTATTTACATTGCTGCAATGATGAGCAATTTTCATGACTAAAACACGATCCACATAAAATAACGAGACTTCGCCAGATTTTTAGGGATTCTTGGTTAACTACAAAGCTTCTACCGTTGACCATGATGAGAAAACTACTCCTATTTTGCATCATGAATTTCTCAGGTATGTAATGATGATTACGTGTCATTCTTTTGGGACAAACAATGAATCTATCACTAGTTCAAGGATCCTACTTTGTATTCCTTCTCACAAGCTCTGGTGCTATAGTTGCTCTTTTTTCTCTGTTTATTTGACCAGGATCACAGGCTTGCAAGTGAGATTTTTTTATCAGGAAGGGATTGACTTCAAGGATGATCAACGTTATAATTATCATAAATTTCATTTGGGTTTGACTTATTCCACAAACTACAGATTCCTATATGTATAAATATGTGCTGAACCAAACAATCAGTATTTGAGTTTACAAAAAATATAAAGATACTAGCTCATATTGTAAAATCCTTGCAAGTTCACCAATGTTTGGGGACATTATCCATTTCACTTTGTGGGGTTTGTTTCCCCTACTACTTTTGCTACTTTCTTTCACTTTCTTGAGGCACAAGCAACGCTGCAAAGACAAAAGAAAGCTGCCACCTGGGGAAATGGGGTTTCCACTGATAGGGGAGACCATGGAATTCTTCAATGCTCAAAGGAGAAACAAACTATATGAAGAGTTTTTTCATCCTCGCATTCTGAAACATGGGAAGATCTTCAGAACAAGGATCATGGGGTCTCCAACTGTGGTTGTGAATGGAGCTGAGGCCAATAAATTCTTATTGTCCAACGAGTTCAAGTTGGTGAAAAGCTCTTGGCCTTCTTCATCAGTTGAGCTCATGGGAAGGGACTCTATCATGGAGAAAGATGGTGAAAGGCACCGGTTCCTCCGTGGTGTTATCAGCACAAGCCTTGGTTATGCTGGACTAGAGCAACTAGTTCCAAAATTGTGCAACTCTGTTAAGATTCATTTAGCTACAAACTGGAAGGGCCAAGAGAATATCAGTATTCACCGTTCAACAAAAGTGCTCACTTTTAGCATAGTGTTTGAGTGTTTGTTGGGGATCAAAGTGGAGCCAGGTATGCTAGATACCTTTGAAAGAGTGTTGGAAGGAGTGTTTTCCCCAGCAGTTATGCTTCCAGGTTCTAAATTTTGGAGGGCAAAGAAGGCCAGGGTGGAGATAGAAAAGATGTTGGTGAAAGTGGTGAGAGAGAAGAGAAGGGAAATGGAAGGAAGCTTAGAAAGAGAACAAGATGGAATGCTGCTGTCCAAATTGATCTCTGGGATGATCCAAGGGGAGATAAGTGAAAAAGAGGTCATAGACAATGTGGTTCTACTAGTTTTTGCAGCTCATGATACCACATCTTTTGCTGTTGCTATGACATTCAAGATGCTGTCTCAGCATCCTGATTGCTATGAAAAAATTCTTGAAGGTAAACTAGTGTCAACAACATATTTAAATTAGTGTTTATCTTTCATGCCTGGACCTTTTGATCAATAAAAAATCATACTTAGGAGTGTATAAATCAATAAAAAAAAGTATATTTTGAAAGTACTTATTTTATGCAGAACATGTTGCCATAAAGAGCAACAAAAACCGGGGAGAGAATCTCACAATGGAGGATATAAAGAAGATGAAGTATACGTGGCAAGTTGCCAGAGAAAGCATGAGATTGTTCCCTCCTATCTTTGGTTCTTTCAGGAAGGCTATTACTGATATTGAATATGAAGGATTTGTTATTCCTAGAGGATGGAAGGTGAATACTACTTTCTTCTTTCCTTCTTGTACAGATTGAATCCTTGCATGCATGTCTAAAAAATTGTTTTCTTGGTTCTTCTCAGGTGCTATGGACTACATATGGAACACATTACAATGAAGAGTATTTCAAGGATCCTATGAGTTTCAACCCAAGTAGGTTTGAGGAAGGGGTACCCCAATATGCATTTGTTCCTTTTGGAGGAGGGCCAAGAGTTTGTGCAGGGTACCAATTAGCCAAGTTAAACATCCTCATATTTGTTCACTATGTTGTGACCCAATACGAGTGGTTCTTACTCCACCCAGATGAGTCTGTGACAATGGATCCCTTGCCTTTCCCTTCACTAGGAATGCCAATCAGAATTTCTCCCAAGCATGCATAAAAACAACCTCAAAATGAATTTGTTTTGCCGTACAAAAAAAGTGTTCTCTTGGAACACATTCACATTATGAATAAGGCAATAGTTAATATTACTTTGTTTCCTCTCCTATGTTGTCCTTGAACTGAGGCGTTTGCACATGTTACTTACTTGGATGTGGATCAAGTTCTCGATCCAATATATATTGAAGTCAACATAAAATATGCACATGAGCAGCATGTTTTGAATATACTAGATAAACACAAACACATAATGTTATGGTAAACAAATACATTGAAGATCACAAATCGTGAAAAGATATTCACGGCATTTCCAAGTATACTTGCAGCAAGTGGTAAAACACATTATTTGTTATGCTTCTTTTAAATTATCAAATTCTGAATCTTTTAGAACTTTCTAATTAATGTTTAATTAAAGGAGGAATAAATGGAAACTAAAACTAAGTGGGCACGATCATTCATTATTTATTATTATTATTATTATTATTATTATTATAATTATTATTATTATTATTATTATTATTATTATTATTATTATTATTATTATAAGATAAACGTTCTAGAGTGTTACAAGGACGCTATTTATAACAGACAAACTCACATGGTCTTTCACCTATACGTACCAAAACGTGAATATACATTGGCTTGAAAAGCAACCAATTTAAACAACTAAAATGGATTTGCATTTCAAAAGATAACACATTGATATTATATAGTTTAGAATGAATCTAGCTTCTAGATAGGTGAAGAACCTCACCTATCTCCACCATCAAGTATTAAATATCAAAACATAACTAAGAGACTAATATGCATTGAAGGTCAAAGTATGGTAGAACATGTATCTTTTCACATTCTTATTTTACTTGTAAAAATATCATATTAATTTTGTAAGTAAAATATTTCAACTTTCTTCTGTTTTTTTTTTTCATGTTTTTTTAGACCTTCTTTCTGAATGTTTAAAACCTACAGAACCTGTTTTTATCAATAATATACATGAAATTAAAACCTTTGTTTTTTTAATGAAATTAACAAAAAATTCCTTATTACGTATTTTGACCGTTTACATAAAATCTCCTCTATTTCTTAAAACAATATAAAAACTTTCTTTTGAAAAAAATTATAAAACTCGCTTTAATGTAAACACATAACAATAAATACTTACAAGGCAGTAAACTTTAAAAATATTAATATTTAAACGATAAATATTTTAAGATAAAATACGAGATTTGTATATAACATGAGACCAAATCTATAAAGAAAGATACTTTTAATTTAAATGAAAATAAATGATTTTTATATATAGGATATTTGTAAAAGGAGAAATATTTTATAAAAAAATAATAATTATGTAATCAAATAGAAAGAGAAGTTATTCACCACATTTCTATACACTAATGTAGTAGATACATTAGAAAAAAAAACGCCACAAAGCTGATAAAAAACTCAAAATTTGAATAAACTCTGTTATGTATGATGTGATCAATCAAAACCATGGCTATTTATTTAGTTAACTAATATAAAGTTCAAAGATCATATGCTCATTCGTTTTAATTTGACAATTGACCGTCCCTTAGTTTCAAAGAATAATCTAAAAAGAAAAGTGCTTCTTAAACAAATGATCCATTATAGTTTCTCAAACACTGGAAAGGTGTAGAAACTTGCTCAATTGTGATTGAACAATTTATAGTCCCTTAAACAAACCTTACACTTAGGCAATGAATAGTGTATCGGATTGACATAAAGTGAGAGATAGAATTAGTAAGATCATGTTGAGAAGTGACTTGCATGGATTGTTGATGGAGTAATAATCATGCCATATAATTCATTATGCCTTATACAGACAATATTTCCTAACCAGTTCGAATTATGCTGCATTTTTAATTTCTTTTAATTTTATTAGCGTGTAAATTTGATCAAATTGTCCGATATATAAGAATAAAATTATAAAATACCCTCTTGCCACTTGCTCATTTCGTCACACATGGATTCCAATGACTGTACCTAATTACATCAATATAAAAAAATTATAAACCAATTTGAAAACATTATAAAGTTAAATTGATTTCATTCCATAATTGAAACAATATCAAAATTAGATATAGTGAATAATGCAAGTCCTTACCATTAAACATACATAAGTAAATCCATTCAAAACCAACTTATTTTTTCACTTCCTGTATACTACTTGCTAATTGATATGCCTAAAGCATATATAATCCATTAGAAGCTCCAATAAAAACACTAGTTTTGGCCACATGCATCATTCTGAATATCATCACTTGTTAGAATCGTGTGAATTTTCAAGGTGAATTTTCAGACAAGTGAGTAAAATTTTCCTTGATACCTCGCTGTCTTCCCATTTCATCAGACATTTCTGTCTGCATATCTTTACAAATCCATTCGTGAACAATGATAAGTCTTTATCTACAATACATCACCTGATCTAAACAAAGTAAGTGACATTACCCTTTTAAACCTGTTCAATCAAAAGAAAGAGATGTTCTCTCAACACTTTCAACTTGCTTTTGGAGTGAAAAGTGAGTTAACAATTCCAGAAGTTCCAACAAAATTTTACTGAATAATTCTTTTAAAATCATGATATATATATATATATATATCATAAAAACAAAGACTAAAAATCAGATAAATGTGAGGAAAGGAAGTATAGGCATTTATTGAGAATGAGGTCTGAGACTTGTAAGATTAAAAAGTCAAATTTGAAAGACACATAGTTTGGTAGATCAGATGATAAGAGAGTAAGGAGGTGTAAATTGGAATTGTACGAAGCAAGTGATATTACTAGTTTGTTTGAAGAAGATGCAGATGTGGGTCTGGGGAGTGAGGAGGGACACTTGGCTACACCACTTTTCTGATACAGTTTTGACTAAATACACTGCACTGCGTGCTCTGATATCTACCAGACTTGTCAGTTTTTCTGATAACATTGCCACTTGCCACCAGCTAGGGCACTCTATCTCACAGCTACCACTGCACAATAACTACTTCATCATATTTTTATATATATCTTTTCTCTTTCCACCGTCAAATTTTCTTTTATGTGTGTCACCATCATGCTGCATTAATTTGAATTGGGGCCCTGAAGAAAATAAAAAACAAGATGAATTCGTTTGGATTTAAGAAAATATATATACTTTTATGATAATATAAAAAATTAAATTAATTAAATATTATAATCAATTACTAAAATCGTATCTATTAAAACCAAATCATTATCATTATTCATATTTTGTTATAAATATTCCAAAGAATTTCGGTTAATTTATTATTATTATTGCTTTATTAAATAACATAAGTTACTATATATTTTATATCATAAATTTATTCTATTTGAAAATTTATGTCATAAATTTGATCAAAAGTATTTAAATAAATAAAAAAAATATCATGATAAATTTTGTTAAAACTTTTTATGGTCATTTCTTTTATACCTAACTTCTGAACTTATTATGTGTGAGTCAAATATCATATATTAGACTTAAAGAGACCAATAGTCGTGGTTTTGAACTGGATAAAATTGAATTTTATAGGCTTTTAAAATGTTGTTGAGGCTGTAAAGGGGAGAAAAGAATGTGGCTAACTGTAGATGAGAAAATGAACAAATAGTTATGACATGTGAACAAGGCAACTTCCGAACTTGAAATTATACCCAATCACACCATCATTTATTTAATTTGACTTTGTATGACATAGTTCAGCGACGAAGTTGGAGAATGGGTATTTCTTGAACTTCAAATTCTGAGTTCTGTCTATCATAGCGCTGCACAATGCACATAGCCGATTGTTGTTCATTTTTGCATAGCTGTGCGGTAATGTCTTTCGTATATATAAGTAATCATTTTCATTTTTAAATATTCTAATAACTTTAACCACACCCATTACTATAAATTTCTATCAATTTTCATAAATTCATGAGGTATTGATAGAAGGAAATGAAAAACTCTTTTCAAATAAATAATTAAATATTAGTTTAAAAATATAGTTATATATATATATATATATATATATATATATATATATATATGAGACTCTTTCAATAATAAAAAAATAACCCTTTTGCATTTTATTAAGGCTTCCATAGGTTTATATAAATTGTACACTACATCACTTATATACACCAATCACAAGTTTTTTGCAGAATTATAAATATACTAAGATCGTGCTGATATGACACTATTTCAGTGTATTTTTTTTTTGAACTGAAATCGTGCCACCTCAGCACAATTTTAATTTCAGTTTAGAAAAAATACATTAAAATCGTGCCATGTTGGCACGATTTCGCTGACTGTTAAACAAAATCGTGCCATTGTAACATGATTTCTTCGTAATGATATCACTATGACATGACATGATTTATCCAGGATAGTAATTAAAATTTTTTTTATCCATTCTGAGAATTTCCAAACAAAATTGCAATAGAATGGGAAATTTTCCAATAAAAAGATAAGTGGAAAGTAGAATAGTTCAAGCTTAGAGGAAGAGAACGGAAATTAATAAAAAAAAAATTGTAGTTGATTTAATTGATATAAATAAATAAATCATTAAATTAATTTATTAATATATAATTACTAAATATTCTTAGTTAAAATTTAATAAAAATAAGTATAACTAAAATATGATTAATTATGAAGTAATTACTTATAAAAATTGTAAATTTAATTGAAAATTATTTAAAATTAACTTTTAATTTTATTTAGACAATTAATTACAGATTATGTATAATCTCTTCCACATTCCATTGTTTTAAATAGAGTACAGTAAAAAATTACAAATGAAAAAAATTAAAACTACACATTAAATTAACATCTACACAAAAAAAAATAACTAATTTACAATCAAAGTGTAATATATTTAAGGAAATTATAGGTTGAGTTTAAAAAAAAAAGTTGAATTTTATTAGAAAGAAAAAACTTAAATCTACATTTTAAAAACATTTAACCAAAGATAAACACAAAATTAATGTATATACAATAAATCAAATGTATACAAATAATTATGTTCATTACTATGTGAAAAACGCCTTATTCAAATTAAATTTCTCAATTTATGCTAATAAAAATACTCAAATGCTTTCACGTTAGTTTAAGTTTAAATTTATAAGTTAACTCATTGAATTAAAACAATGTTTCATAGAAATATTGGTTAAATCTACTTAAAATTCAATAATTATATGTATTTTAAAATAATTATCACTATTCGAATTTTAATTTATTTTAAATAATTATTATATGAAAATTTAGAGTAAATTCATTACTTTATGATTATCATTGGTTTTTTTTATTAAATAAAAAAGTCAGTATAAATTTTATCTCTAAATCTATGCTATTTGTTAAATTTTACTAGAAGTATCCAAATAAATTCAAAAATTATTATCATAAACTTTATTAAAAAAAATATTGTAATAAATTATAATTGGGTAATAGACTGGGTTATAGATTTTTAAATTTTTATTAAATTTCTCGCATTTATGTGGTTTTCTAGTGATTTCAAGTTGTAATTAGATATCCATATACCTGTGTGAGTCTAATCTAATTTTCTGAGCAAATCAGCATATTTTAAAGTCAAATAAAAAATTTTAGAATATAAAATTTTGAGGAAATTAAATGAGAATGGCATATGCGCACATGCAGGTCCAGCCCATTGCAGATCTTTTTAGCATTAACTTATTTTGGGCTTTGACCTGTTTAGAAGGCAAATACTTCCTGCACTATACTATTTTCTATTTTGTAACTTACAATATACCACTTACGTAAATTGTCTAAAACGCCCTTAGATATTTATATTTAGAAGGTAAGGTTTTCTTTATCTTTAGTATGTCTTTCTCATCTTCTGGTTGTACATTACTTTGTTATCTAGGAAAATTCTCTTTACCTTAGAAATGATTTTCGCTTCTTTTTTTTTTTTTTTTTTTTTTTTTTTTTTTTTTTTTTTTTTTTTTTTTTTTTTTTTTTTTTTTTTTTTTTTTTTTTTTTTTTTTTTTT
>Ga0209489_105323_pt1 | contig 22454 bp, 9 predicted proteins | sample SiratrowhiteBW_FD_187527 | JGI IMG/M metagenome (GOLD analysis project Ga0209489, IMG submission 187527) | Root nodule microbial communities of legume samples collected from California, USA - Siratro white BW (SPAdes) (version 2) | ecosystem: Host-associated > Plants > Roots > Nodule | place: USA...
GGTGGGGTGGGGATAACGTCTTCAATGACATTAAGATTATAAATTTATTATTAAGTAGCAGAGTTTTGATATATAAAAACTTCATTAATACTTCTCATTTCTTTTTCTATATTTCACTTGGCATATTTCCTCATGATGGATTGGCCTTGGGTCATTGCCTGTAGAGAATCTACAACAGCCAAATTAAATATTATTTTTGTTGAATGTTACGTACTTTTTTTCTACTTACTAAGTTTTTTATTCTCCTTTTCTTTTTTCCACAGAAATTGGGATATAAAAAAAGATGATGATAAGTTGACACAACAGTTGACTTCATACTTTTATTTAACACTTATATATTATTATTTTATTATTTATATAATAAAATATTATATAAACTGGCAAGGATGAATAGCAGTCTTAAAATAGTTTTACTCTAAAAAAAGGTGAATCTGTGAAAAATGGAAAAGAAAAAATGTCTACTTTTCTTGTTTATATATATATGAAGATTATTCTACCATTAAAATTTCTGGATCTGTAAAAGTACTCTTTAACATTAACTTTTGTGTCCTTAATTTTCTGAGTAACTAACCAAGCTTCGGAATGTCTCTGATTGCGTTGGGGATTGGTGTGTTAGGAAGCATCCTTTCCCAGTAAAGCTCTGGAGGTAAGGCAGCTTGAGCTGTCATCAGTATCACCTACATCCAGTTTTTAAAACATATAATGTACTAAACTTTCTAAATTTTTCCCAAAATAGAAATCAGATGAAATATAAAGTTAGTGTTTAAACTCACATTGAGAGAAAAAAGCAATGGAAGGCAGTGAAACTCCATGGCTGAAGAAGAGTGGTTAGAGATGAGAAGATGACACTGAGACAGAAACCTAATGATACTTATAGGTCTTTAGAGGAAGAGTGACAGGTGAAACTGTCATACACATTTATTATTACGTAAAGTAGCACTATTATTTTTCGCTTACTAAAAAAGTCTAAGAAACAAATCAATTGATTCTAAATTTGGAAACCATGTTTTTTTAAAAAAATTGGACCCCCCTTAGAATAAATTACAGGCTAAATTAAATCTTATGAATGAACTAGTTCTGTAAAATTATTAATTTTACACTTACTTTAATTATAATACTAATTCACCATGTAATTACAGATAAACTTTTAATTTAGTTTATTAAATAAATTAAATTTAAGCAGAAAATATTAATTATTTAATATATTATATTCAAATTCAAGTGAATATACAAATTATTTATTCAATATTAAAATTATAATTGTTAATAATTTATAAAGAGAAATAGTGGTGAATTCTATGCTTTGGTTGTAGTGATTACGATATTTATGATAAAGATTTCAATAATAATAGTATTTATTTAACTATCAAAATAAATAATGATAACAATAATGACTTTTAATAATTACAAAAACGATTAATGTGATAATTAAGATTATTTTAATTTTTTTTATTTAGTGACATTTAAAGATTTGGCAAAGACATAATATTTTAATAATTTTGTAAGTATTTTAATTTAAATGGTATATTTTAATCCAACGTTTTTGAATATTTATAATATTTTTACTTATATTATGTTATATTATATTATGTTATATAAAATAAGGAAAGAATTGAATTGTCATATTTTTTTTAAATCTCAAATATTAACGGATAAGTTTACTTCAAAGTTTGCTTTTTATAAAAAAATTTAAAACAAAGCAATTGAACATGTGAGATAAGTGTTTTTCTTCTTCATTGATTTCTTTTGTTGAGTTTATTTTCTGGAAGATTTATTTACTAACTCACAATCCATTAACTCTAATTTTTGTCATTAAAAGGGATAAATTAACTAGTTCAAGTCAATAAATATATATTAAACCCTAAATAAATCAACTATTTGCTTATTTACTTTAAAGATTCAATAAGTGAACTCCAATCATATATTTCCAATCATATGTTTTAAAGAACATTAACAAAAAAGATTAAATATGGCACAAATAAAGAAAATAAAAAATGAAAAAAATATGAAGAACTACACTACTTATTATGATGATAAATGATAGAAGAAATCATCATGAAAACTCTAATGACTAGACCAGACTTTAAAAGAGAGTATCACACTTTTAATAGATCTTCTAAGCTTCTCACAATTTCTCAATAATTTAGTGTATCTCCTATCTTGTCTTAGTTACATTTACTGATAGATTTTAATAATGGATAATTTGGCAATAAATTCATCGAAAGATTTTATCGAAATTGGTCACAAAATTATTCGTCGATAAATTGATCATCAATTTATCCGGCACTAAAATTTATCGATAATGATATTTTACAGACAAATACATAATAGTAATAATATTACCAATAATAATAATAATAATATTAGTAAAAATAATATTAAATATAATATTAATAATATTATTGATAATATAATGTTAATAATAATAATATAATTAACATTAATATTTACATTAGAAATAATAATAATAATATTGTTAATAATAATATTAGTATTATTAGTAATAATATTAATAATGTTAATGATAATAACAATAATAATAATAATTTTTATGAAATTAATTATTAATATTACTTACTAGAAAAAATCCTTGGATAATTATTTATGAATTTAGATCTTTAAGTAACATATATGTAGGAAAATCTATAGACATTGTCAAATTTATCTATAGATTATGATCTGTATGTAATTTCATATGAATTAGATCCGCAAGTAATGATAAATTTACTTATAAATAAAAATATGTAAATAATAATATGTAATATATATAAAGATAAAAATATGTAAATAATAATATGTAAATATATATATAAAAAGAAGTTGTAATGTCTTTCAATATAAAATATACATTATCTCTTTAATTTATACAACAAAATTAATTTATACAACAAGGACGTTTTTTATTATAAGATTCACTTGCAATAAAGATAAATATGTATGTTTGTAAAAGGACATATTTTAGATAATTGTGGTATATACCAGAGCAACACACTAGAAAGTATCAGAGGATAAAGAGAAAAATGTATTTTCCTAAAATCTTGTACAAGTATGACAGTAAAGGCATGATTTTCCTAAAGACTAATTTATTTACCAACAACCCGTCATCCATGCTAAAAGGTCTTCCTTCTTTATTGCATCCATGTGCATAAGAGATGGTGACCAGAGAGTTATCCACAAATCTTTTTTCGCAGTGTGTTTTATAACCCTTTTCTAATTTCTACAACATATTTCTAAAAGAACATGTATATGTTATGAAACTAGTTAATACTACGCTTCATGTTGCATAAGAATTGTATGAGATAATGCATGTTTAGACAATACATTAGATTCAATCAATTATTTTTTTAGATGATAAAAATATTTTTTTTTAATAGAATGAATAAATAAAATAAAAGGAATACTTAAGGAGTGTTCCAACCCTTGTACAACACATCTTAACCAAGAAGAGTGTCACACAACTATCAACACAAAAAACCAAATAGGACACTCTTCTCAACAAGTCAGACCCAAGATTCTGGGGTTACCTAATAAGAAAACAAAACCAACATCCAAGAAGAGGGACACAAAAAAAGAAGCAGAAATAGGTCCACATACAAAGAAGGGTGGGGGGCAACCAACCATACCTCAAGCCAAAGATTGGAGACACAACACCGGAGAGAGAATCCAATCCGAATAAGAAAAAGATGTTCTCTTCATCTTGTACTTAGCCCACAACCAGCTCTTAAGAAGAGCTAGACTAAAGATCTCATCAGCATCCACAACCCCACCCTTGAAAACCACCTTATTTCTATGGCTCCAAACTTCCAAAACAATAGCAACCCACATCCCTTTCCAGGCTCTATTAACGCTTTGCTTATAGCCTAGTAAACAAAAACTTTGAAAATTGACAAGAGCGGCCTGATGTCTAACACCCACCTTTTCTATCCACCTGTCACACTGATCCCACTATAGGTGTTGATCAGATGATCAGTAGATTCATACTAACTAAACTAAACTCCCCTTCATACTAAGTTAAGTCTAGTGTGAAAAAAATATTGTTTTGCACTAACCAAAACTTTTAGGAACTAAAAGATGAATACATGAATGTTTTGTATGTTATTTATGAAGACCCTAATTACTTTAAGAATGGTATCTGTGTTCTTCTGTTTGAGTACTTTGTCTTTTGTTGTGTGATATGTGACTTTCTATTATGGAAACAAACCTTTAGTTGCCACCATTATACATCTTCTAATAATATATATCATATTTTGTTAATTATTTTTATTAGCTTTGATTTTATACGAAGCATTTTTCTAATGATATATTTCCTTCTATATAAAGATATTGTATTAACATAATTATTGTTGCATTATTTATTAATTTGAGTTTAATTTCAAAACGCAAATATTAATCTTATTTTAGAGTGAACTTTTAAATAAGAATCGAATAATTTGCAAACGGTAGAGTATTGTATGCTAGGTTTTTCATAAGATTGTTTTTTAATATTTTAAAACTTAATCTTAGTTGTTATCATCAAAATAAATAATATAAAGATGGTCTTCTTTACCTAAATTATATTGTACTAAATCGTCTAGATCTTAATATTAGTATTTATTTTCATTTTATTCTTTTAATAGAAAAAATAAGTAACCTTACTTTTTAATTTCTCTCAATTACAGTAAAAATAATTTTGAACAATGAGTAACGTGGTTCTCTTGATTTCTTCATTTATACCACAGATAAACTCTATCCAAGTAACTATGTTTTAAAGGTCAATAACAAAGCTATATATATATATATATATTCGCAATTATGAGAAAACATTTTGAAAGGGATAGTTGGGCAGGGGACCAAGAGCCTGGATCCAGTGTTCAATACCAATGCGATATAAATTCAATTGTCCAGAAAAAATCTGGCAAGAACCGTACTGAATCTTTTCTTGCCATTAAAAGTATTGAAACTATTTATTTAGAAACAAGGGATAGAAGTAGTGCTTTTAACAGCAAAATTTATAATTTTACATCATAAAAAACAAAATACATTCATTTTACAACCTATTCTAATAATACAATAATATATATTACTAATTTATATTAAAAAATAATAAATATTAATAAGAGGTACATTTTCAAAAACACTATGTCATTTCTTTCGTATCAAAAGACCCTACCACATAAAAGATTGTGAACCACTCATTTATGTGGTGTTTGTAGGAAGAAGAATAAGGATGCCATAGAAGGAATTAATATAAAATATATTTTAATATAATATTTTATACTTTTCATTCATTTTTTTTCTCTGTTTATTATATTTATCTTGAACTAAATTAATAATTTCACTTTTTATTCATCTACCACTTCATTCTCTTTCTTTATTTTATCTTCTACTCTATGAATTTCTTTACTTTAAACCAAACAAATAACTATAAATAAAAAAAAAATAAGAGTAAGGCCAATAGAAAATACTAATAACTAATAATAATTTATGAGAAATAATTTCTCTTTTATACAAATTTGTATTTTATATTATTTATTGAACACTATTTTAATTCAAATTAATATATATATATATATATATATATATATATAAAATATAGAAAATAATAACACAAATATTATGCTTAAATAAATTAATTTAAAATATAAAATAATATAAATATTCAATTTGTCTTATTAAAATATAATACTATTATAAAAATCTGAATAAAGTGTTTCTGTTAATAATAATAATAATAATTATTATTATTATTATTGTAATAATAAATTATTATTATTTTAAAATGTTAATAAAATCAACTTCAATATAAAATAAAGTATTTTAAAAGAGAAATATGTTAATCATTACTTAACCATATGAACAATGACAACTTTTCATTCTCTTGGTTCTTCTTTTTTTCATTTATACAAAAAATAAATCTATCCAAATAATTATTTTCTAACTCTCAATACCAAGAAATCTTTTTATATATTTATTTTAAAAAGTATGAGAAAACATTTTGAAAGGGAAAGTTCGTACATGGGACCAAAAACCTTATCCTTTGAATATCATCAATCTTTTTCATAAATATTTATATAAAAGTATCTACTGATTCAATTTTTAATAGCCATTGGATATAAATTAAATTGTTAAAATAACCAATATTATTTTAATATCAAAAATCAGTACCATATAAAGCATTGAAACCATTTAATCAGAAACAAAATAATAGAAGCAGTGCTTTTAATAGGTTAGTTGAACGTAGTTGAAATGTAATATTCATGTGGAGTAATGAATGAGATATAAAAGCTATAAGTAGAAGAAGTTTTATGTAATTTTTTTTTTAATATGATTTTATGATAATTTTTTATATTGATTTCAATTTATCTATTATAGTGCAAGAAATGGTGATAGACTTGTTAATAATGGAAGAATTTTTATGTTAGTTTTCATTTCACTCTATATAAAAAGTATTCTCTATGTTTCGTCAAACCATCATTAGTAGAGAAAATGTGTTTGTAATTATGAATTAGTAGTTTCCTTTTCTCTGTCTTATTATTGCAAATTCTAATGCTTTCTTTAAATTGAAGGATAAATTGAAAAATGAAAGAAAAACCGAAATGAGATTATTTAAATTAAGAGAAATAGAATAAAAAACAAATGAAAAATTTATTAAAATTTATAAAAAGTTCAGAATAACTTGATTGACATAATAAATTTTTAAAAATTATAAAACAATATTATAAATTAATTTAATTGGATAATAAATTATATTATTATTATTATTATTTTAATGTTATTATTACTATTTTTAATCTTACTAATTTTGTTATTATTTTCTGACTCTTTTTATTTTTATTAATATCTTATTATTAAAACAATAATTGATATTTTCTTATTTTTATTCTATTCTATTATATAATTAATCAAATTATTTTATGTCAAAAAATATAAAGAAAAATAAATTAATAATAAGAATTAATCAAATAAAAATATAATATATAATATTTATAAGAATTAAGACACTCTGCAACTTGTCTGCCACCTGGACCACACTTTGTCACCACTCCCTTATGTGCTAGTACACTTTTACATAGAGGATGGTTTCTCATTTCCTAATTTCTATTTTCATCTTTATAAATGTCACAATGATGAGAAGACAAAATGTTTAATTGAAGTGATTTTACATTGTGAAGATCTTCTTGACATTGATTTTAAATCTAAAGTGATTATGACCTGTAAGGCACATCTTACATTGAGAGTCTCTAACCAAAATAGTTATATATATCAACTAATCAATAAAATTACATTCCCAGTAATTAAACTTATTATGGGATTTAGATGAAATCAAAGTTATAAAAGAAAATTCACTTTCCTAGTGCAATTATAATAAATTACAACGTGACTTGGACTATGGTTATGCATGAAATAGTCATCAAAGTCATTAAATAGTGAGGAATGTTAAAAAATGTCGTCCAAGAGCCAATGTAGTCAATTTGTGCCCATTTAGAACTACTAAAAGTGGTCTTTTGACGGTAGTTCTAGGGTACTTGTTGTAAAAAGTCACAAAACAACGATAATTATAAGTCAAATATCGTGAAAGAGGATGACAAAGGTCATTGAAGATAACTTTTCGATGACACTATGGAGGAGACTTTTTTAAAGATCGTAGTGTGTTCAAAATTATAATAAAATGTTTATATTTTGTGTATTTTTTAGGTTTTGAATTTTTATTGAGTTTTATATTATTTTGTTTTGGATTTTTATTGGATTTTATAAGTGTTTTTATTTATTTTTCTTGTAATCAGAAATTTTTAAATTGTAGTCTTTAAAAGGTTTGTTGAAAGATCTTCATTAATATTTAGGTTCATGCATATAAGATTAACATTATATAATTTTTCTTTTTGTATATTCTTGTATTTAAAAATTGTTTATTTTAGAATTTGAATATTTTTCTTAAAATAAAAATTCTCTCTTAGTTCTTTATTAAAGCTTTTAGTTCTTTGAATTTCTAATTTAAAAATAACAGACTTTTTTTACTTATCAATCCTTTTAATTATGACATCAAGTAGATTGAAAGTTTTTAATCTCAAATCACTTTTACATTATTTTTTATTTTGTCAATTTTTCAGTAAGAAATTGCCAAAACGATGTTACGCGAGGTTAGTATTCATCATTTAATAATTAGAACTTAAAGTAATAAATAACTTTTTCAAAAAATTTGTGGTGCAAATTGAGTGAGGTTTTTTTGTTGTGTGTTCCTTGCTTATGTGTTTCAAATTTTCTTGCTTTAATTTTTCATGAGTTTCAATTTCAATTTTGGTCCAACCGATGAAGTAAGAAATGTGCAAGCAATCAATGATCAGTGAAGGTTTTCTGCAAATGAGATTGCTTGAGTGAAGTGTGGCATGCAACGTTGTTTGGTGCATTCACGTGAAGAAGCTTTTCAGTAAACATATTTTTGGTGAAAACTGCAATCGAAGAAGGTGATCGAAACTTCTATGATGATTTGAACGTGAATCATCATTTTCTTGTTCTGGTGCAATCAACGTATCTTTAGTGAACTTCTTTGCCTTAATTGTTGTGTTAATGATTTAGTGATCGGTACAATTTTGATTGAAAACGTGTGTTAGAAAATCATGGATGGATAATCTAAACCAAGAAGTGAGAGACCAAGTTAAGAAAGCGAGAGGTTGAATGACCGAATTATTAATATATAAAAAAATATATAATGAGAATAATAATATCACGTTTCAAAATTTCAGAATATTATATTAAGTTAAATTTTTATAAGATGTTTATGTTACAATAAAATAAAATTATATTAAAGTGTACATTTTTCTATATAATTATACATTACACGTTTTTATATAATTTTTATATATTTTTGAGAACGATTGGATAAAGATCACTCACGAGGTTGTCATGGCCGTTGGAGGTAAGAAAAGAATAACTACCACTGATTCATCTAAAACCAAAGAAATTTTATGACTTAGAATAAAGGTTAGAGTTGAGTCAGCGATCCCTTAAAAGATACCGAGTTTTTCATAATATTGGCGCTTCAACCATTTTCAGAGAAAAATACAAAAATGTCTGTGATGAGTTATTATTTTTTCTTATTTACATGTCTTTTTGTACTTATTTTGATTAGTGATTTGTGCTTAACTGTCCATTATTTTCTCAATTTCACTGTTTGGGCTTCGTTTACCACAAATTTGTAATTTCATTTAATTCAGATTTTTTTAAGCTAATTTTATTATTATTTTGAGGACAACTTTGAAATTTGATTGGACTTGAAAATTAATTTTGCAATTGAAGAGGAACTGTCATATTATCAGTTTTTATTTTTAGTTTTTACTTTCAGTTTTTATTCGTTGGATCATAATTGAATAAATTTGGGCCCATTAGGTTTAGTGTTGAGTACTTATTTAGGTTGAGCCACCTATTGCAGAGAGGAGGCGAACATTGAAGCATACAGTTCTTTATTCTCCACTTTTGGAATTTAGTTCGTTTTTTCTCTCTGAAAAAACTGGTTCTGTATTTATTTTCTTTTCTTTACAATTACGTTTTGTTTCTATTTCAATTCAATTTTGTTATTTATTTTAATTCAACTTCGTTTCCTATTTTAATTTCATTGCTTTGTGTCAGCACCTAATTTCGTCCGGATAGAAAAAATTAATTTCGAAAAAAATGCATATTTATTTCTAATTAACTTCTAAAAGAGAACTAAAAAAGGTGAAATGAGAGAAGTTATTTAATCAGATTTGAATTTTGTTGTGAAAAAAAATGTGTTTTTATCAAAAAAATATCAAATCAAATCAATCAAAAAAAATTTCATCTTTAAATCCATTATTAGTTTAGATTTATTTATTTATTTTAAAATAAAAACACAAAAAATATAATTTGTTTGTATTTATCCTTTTTTTCTTAAGAAAAAAAAAAGAAAGCATGAATTTTGATAAAATAAGAGATGTTCTTTGGGTCAGCCTTTTTTCTTTTCACACCCCTACTTTTACTTTTATGGGCACCTCCAAATCACTTGATTATCTTCGTACGCTGCTCCACGACCCTCCCTCAGAAAAAAGACTGTTGTGTCTCCTGCAATGAGGGCTGTGCCACTGTGCCAAAGGTGCTGTTTTTTATCCCCTGCAGGAACGATCCTAAGGCTAGTAAAAGAGGAGAATGTCCCCTAATAAGACAAAAAAGGATAATATCACTGGTTTTTAGATATATACGGGCAGCAAGAGGGACCAGGGGAGAGGACTATGACATTCTAATCTGGCTCCTTACTGAAGAAGAGGAGAGGGCACAAGATTGGGGCTCGCTAAAACAAGGACTACAAAAAACATAGCAATCACAACATAGGAGAATACATTCAGGAGAAGGAGAAACAGGTATGGCTTCAAGCTCTGATCCGACTGATGTTGAATGAAATGCCTGCATGCTTGGATCTACTGCCATGTTTTGTTATGTTTGTGTGAATCTCTTTAGTTATTTCATTTTGAAAACATTATTCTTTATGCTTTACCTATTCTTCCTACTCTTTTCCGTTTGTTCGGTTATATCGTCGTCATGGTTTCTGGTGAGGGTTGTTGAACAGCCAAACCCTCATGCTTCACCCACTCCTTCACCTGAGCACACTCTCCAAGCTTCCCCTTTCTATCTGTGGCCTACTGCTCTTGGCAAGAGCAAGCCTTGCTAGCACCATAAACCTTCAGATTCTTCAACCAGCGCCTCCTTGCTAACACTCTCTTCTTCCCTGCCATTTAACAAACCAGCAACTTTGAGGAGCTACCCAAGCCATCTCCAGCTTCCCCTCACGAACATCATCTTAACAGTTTAACCCCGAAACTCACCAACCCCAACCACGTGGTGGCTTCACTCTTGCTTACTGCATCCACCACCTCTATCCATGCACGCATTAACATCATGGTGCCGCTGCCTCCATCACTTCCGTCGAACCACCAAATCCAAAGAAACCATTTTGAAACTGCTACTATGGTGGTTGCCATTGCCACCCTACACAGCCACCTACCCATTACACCTCTGTTACTGTTCCATCAAGTCACCTTCTCCTTCACGCACAAACCAAACTACTTTCTCTTCCAATAAACTCGCACCACAGCCATCGAATACTCCCAGGCACCACGACTCGCCAATGTAGTCACCAAATCCTCACCACACTCCGTCATCAAACTTCCATAAAAACTCACCACCTCACAAATAACGCCTAATCCCCACTCTCTCTGTCCTACTGCACCTCCAGTTTCATGTTCTCGTGCCTTCTAACCTTGCCCACAAACATCTCCCCGCCACCGTGAGTGCCACCACACATTATCCACCCTCCATCCTCAACCTCCAAAGCTTCCCAACATCCATGGCTGCCCTGAGGTCTCCCTCCACGCCATGTATTCCCTAGCTATTTTTTAGGGATTGTTAGATATTTTATTGAGTCAATAAAATAGTCCTAATTTATAGGATTGACTAGGTCTAGGTAGTTGCATATTCTTTGCCTAAATTAGTGTCATTTCAATTTGTACAGGCCTATAAAAGCCATGTCTCTGCTATTGAATAAATTATGCATTCTCTTCATATCTTTCTCTGTGTCTGAATATATATTTAGACTAACAATTGGTATCAGACCTCCGCAAGGGGCCTGATCAAAAGTGAGTGAATAGAGCATCTAGTAACAGTTTCAGAAATCGTGAGTTGTCATTAGGGATTCCACTGTTCATTGTTACTGCCGTTCAAAGCCACATACAGCCCATGTTCATCTCTGTGTTCTAAGGAAGAAGAAGAAGAAACTGTGAGCCCCATTTTCACTTCACCTTCGCACTCCTTGCCGAATCTCCAATCTCACCGCCGCTCTCCGTTCACACTATGACTTCTTTCGACAAATTTATTCAACCAGCCATTCCAAGGTTTGACGGACACTATGATTTCTGGTCTATGACCATGGAGAATTTTCTACGCAGCAAGGAACTGTGGCCGCTCGTGACAGACGGAATCCCTAAGCTTGGTCCTACACCCACCGAGGCACAACAACGGACTGCATCCGAGGCCCAACTAAAGGATCTAAAAGTGAAAATTTTCTTGTTTCAAGCTATTGATCGAGAAATTCTTGACACCATATTGGACAAAAGCACATCACAAGAAATCTGGAGATCTATGCAGCAGAAGTATCAGGGTTCCACAAGGGTCAAACGTGCTCAACTTCAAGCACTTTGACGTGAGTTTGAGTTACTGGCCATGAAGGATGGGGAAAAGATTGACAACTACCTCGGACGTACATTGAGTATCGTTAACAAAATGAAATCCAATGGTGAAGTAATGGATTCCAGCACAGTGGTTAGTAAGATACTCAGATCTTTAACCGCAAACTTCAACTATGTCGTATGTGCTATTAGGAATCCAATGACTTGAATAACTTGATTCTTGATGAACTCTATGGCATTCTACTTGTTCATGAACAACGCATGCAGAATTCTCAACCAGAGGAACAAGTTTTGAAAGTCACGTATGGTGATAGAGCAGGAACACATCGTGGTCGTGGTCGCAGCAATCATGGACGTTGAAGAGGAGGCCGTGGAAGACAGTCTTTCAACAAGGCACTCATTGAATGTTTTCAATGTCATAAGTTAGGCCATTTTTAGTATGAATGTCCTGATATTACAAAACAGGCTCATTATACAACGTTTGACGAGGTACCTGAAAGTGCATATGAGATTCCTGAAAGTGCAGATGAGATTCTGTTGGTAGCATATGAAGACGATACTCATCCTGTTCAGATGGAGAATTGGTTTCTTGATTCTGGGTGCAGTAATCATATGACGGGAAATAAGCTCTGGTTTACAGAAATACATGAAGACGGACTCCATAGAACTGTGAAACTTGGCAATGATACTACACTGGAGGTAGCTGCTAAAGGAAATATTCGGATCCAGATTAATAATACTGCTCATGTTATTTTGGATGTTTATTACGTTCCGAAACTTAAAACAAATCATGAAAAACAAGTTCCCAAATCCTTTTGGCCTGAAGCAATGAAGTGGTGTGTTCATGTTCAAAATCGCAGTCCCACTACTGCAGTAAGTCATGGCACTCCAGAAGAGGTATGGAGTGGTTTAAAGCCTCGTGTTGATTACTTTCGAATATTTGGATGTGTTGCACATGTTCATATTCCAGATCAAAGAAGACGTAAATTAGATGATAAGAGTCACACATGTGTTCTCTTGGGAGTGAATGATGAAACTAAAGCTTACAAGCTTTTTGATCCTATGACAAAGACGGTCATAATAACCAGAGATGTCATATTTGAAGAAGACAAAGGTTGGAATTGGCTCAAGAATGCAGATGCGAGTTCACCTCTTGCACTTGATTTAGAAAGACAAGATGAAGAAGGAAAAGATGACACTGAACCTCTCCATGAAGTAGCTAGTGGTAGCAATTCTGACTCAGAATCACATGAAACAGTTTCTGATCCTGCATCTACAGCCTCTATTCCTCCAGTTGAAGGGAGGGCCACAAGAACTCGAAGACAACCTGTATGGATGACAGATTATGAAACTACTCTGTTTGCAGAAGAAGAAAATTTGCTAGCAATGCTGACAACTAGCTGTGGAGATCCACAAACTTTTGAGGAAGCCAATAAGAGTCAGAAATTGAGGGAGGCCATGGACACGGAGATGACAGCAATAGAAAGAAACAATACGTGGGAACTTGTTGACCCACCTGAAGATGTGATACCCATAGGTGTAAAATGGGTTTTCAAAACCAAACTCAATTAAAGAGGACAAGTAGAGAAGTATAAAGCTCGTTTAGTTGCAAAAGGGTATGCTCAGACATATGGAATCAACTACACATAAGTTTTTGCTCCAGTTGCTAGACTTGACACAGTTAGAGTATTGCTAGCAATAGCTGCTCATAATGCATAGGAAGTATTTCAGCTTGATGTCAAAAGTGCCTTCTTGCATGGTGAAATTCAAGAAAATATCTATGTTCATCAACCTGCTGGGTTTATCAAAGAAGGCAAAGAAAACCAAGTATACAAGCTGAAGAAAGCTCTCTACGGGCTCAAACAGGCTCGACGAGCCTGGTACAGCAAGATTGAAGCTTATTTTTCCAGAGCACAGTTTACACGATGCACCAGTGAACACACTTTGTTCACAAAACAAGTTAGAGGAAATATTTTAGTAGTAAGCTTGTATGTGGATGATCTAATTTTTACTGGAAGTTGCAAAGCCATATGCGAAGAGTTTAAACATTCAATGCAGTTGGAGTTTGACATGACTGATCTTGGTAAAATGAGACACTTCTTGGGCATAGAAGTCATACAGAATGAAGCAGGCATCTTTATCTGCCAAAGAAGGTATGCACGTGAGATTCTGGTTCGGTTTGATATGATGCATAGCAATTCTGTGACAAATCCCATGGTTCCAGGAACTGTTTTATCTAAAGATAATGAAGGAATTTCAGTAGACGCTACAAAGTTTAAGCAAGCAATTGGCAGTCTCATGTACTTAACAGTCACACGTCCAGACTTGATGTTTTGTGTTAGCTTAATTAGTAGATACATGGCCAACCCTAAAGCGTTTCATTGGGCAGCAACAAAACGTCTCCTCAGGTATCTACAAGGTACTATTGAATATGGTCTCTTCTATAAAAAAGGACAGAATAAAAAAGGACAGAAAATGAGCTTATCTACCTATAGTGACAGCAACTATGCAGGAGATCCAGATCCAGATGATAGGAGAAGTACTACTGGATCAGTATTTATGATTGGAACTACAGCTATATCTTAGGCTTCAAAAAAACAGCCTATGGTAAGTTTATCAACCACTGAAGCTGAATATATCGTTGCAGCATATTGTGCATGCCAATGTATTTGGCTCAAACGAATCATAAAGCATCTTGGAATAGAAGCAAAAGAAGCTACAGAAATTTTATGTGATAATAGTTCTACCATACAATTGTCCAAGAATTCAGTTTTTCATGACAGAAGTAAGCATATAGCAGTAAGGTTCCATTTTCTCAGAGACTTGGTTAATGATCAAACTATCACACTGAAATACTGCAATACAAATGAGCAAGTGGCTGACATTATGACAAAAGCCTTAAAGATTGAACAATTTGAAAAACTTAGACGTATGCTTGGAGTTTTTGCAGTTCATGAGATAAGCTCAAGAGCTTAAGAGAGGGATTGTTAGCTATTTTTTAGGGATTGTTAGATATTTTATTGAGTCAATAAAATAGTCCTAATTTATAGGACTGACTAGGTAGTTGCGTACTATTTGCCTAAATTAGTGTCATTTCAGTTTGTACACGCCTATAAAAGCCATGTCTCTGCTATTGAATAAATTATGCATTCTCTTCATATCTTTCTCTATGCCTGAATATATATTTAGACTAACAATACCTCCATACCTACGTAGCTTCCACCCCAACCTCTTTCTTTCTTCCCTACGCTGCCAGGAGCTACCACCAACCTTCATCCTCAACCTCTAAAACCTCCAAATTACCTCCACCATACGCCGCCACCCTCCACCATAACACACCCTGTCATCACCTCCAAACCACCGTGAAGCCACCATGCCCTCCAACCCTAACCTCGACAAAACAGCACCTCCCACACTCCCACCGTCAACCACCAACATTTCGTCGCACCTCCGCTCCTCTTTTCATGCCAAAATGCCTCCACAGCAACCCTTCTCTAACCCAAACTGCCAGCTCCTACACCTCCAAGATACAGGCCCCACCTAAGCACCATGCCACCCCTTGTAATCATCTTAAAACCACTTCCATTCCCAGTCCTAGCCACTGTCTTTGTATTCCCCACTACCATAAACAATAGTTGCAGGTAGGTCAATATTGTTGCTGATGTCGGAGGGTTACAACACCATTGTACAGAGCTTAAATAATAGTAACAAGAGAGGCTTAGAAAAGGTGCATGAGTGAAGGTGCAATTCATTTTTTTTTTTTATGTCTTGCGTTTCTTAAAGTATGCGTTGTTTTGGAGAGAAGAAATAGTTTTTGGTGAGCATGGTTGGAGGCTACGTGATCTAGGTGAAAAGAGGTGGCCCCACATGTTTTGATAAGAAATAGGTGTCACTTTTGTTTGAAATAAAACATGCATTCCTGAAGTGTGAGGCAATCTTTGTTGCATTTAGGAGTAATTATGTTGGCGAAGGTAGGGTCCACGTTTCTCATTTGCTATTTTCCTCTCCATGCACGTAACAAAAAAAGGGTCACTTCCCATTATAAAATACGGTGGGACCCACCATGTACAAATTTTTCCTTATTTTACCTAATACAAATGGGCCCCATATGCAACTTTTTTTATTTTTCTTTCATTTTCTCTCTCTTTGATTTTTTTTCCTTACACACTTTTAAGTTTGTTTTAAACTTTTGTTATTACCATTATTTTTTTTCGAAAATAGAATAAAAAAGAAAAAGAAACATTTGATTCTATAATCTTGTCAAATTTTTGTGCTTTCCTTCTGGCACTCATTTTTTATATAAATATACCATTCAAAAAATTTAACAATAATTTTATACTTGATTTAATTTGTTTTCACACTATAATAAAATAATTCGATTAAATATCTAAATAGTTATGCGGAATTTAATTCGAACAACTTTTATTATTTCGTTTGCATAATCAAAAGATCGTACGCATCAAGCGATATCTAATACGTAATTTTCTCTCTAAAATTCGCAAAAATGTCAAAAATTATTAGGTTTTCAAATATCAAAATTTTCCAAAATCACAAAAATAAATAATATTTCAAAAATATAAAGAATATAAACTTTTCAAAAATTAAAAAATATATCAAACACACAAACAAATAATTTTCTACATAGAACTACGTAACCCTGATTCTCCGTCTCTGATTGAGATACGTAGGAGCGAGGTTAAACCTCGTCGGGCCCCTTCCAAAATAAAAAATGTTTTGTTTGCTTTTATTTCTGTTTTTTCGTGAAAAATAAACATTTCAAAAATTACACTCATTTCATTTTATTCAGTTAAAGGTACCGTATCAGGACGGGCGTCGTGGGGGGCTAATACCTTCCCCGCACGTAACTGACTCCCGGACTTGTAATCCGGTTTTCACAGATCAGTCTTATCCTTATTTTTTTTTTGTTTTCCATAACTTTTCACGAAAACTATGGTGGCGACTCTCCTCTTTTAGAAATTAAAATTAACTATTTTTCGGATCGTCGTCCCGTCGTAACCCCGGTTGCGACACTTTGTTTGAATTTAATAGAAGGCTAATTTATAAGGTTATCTTTTTGATTCATATTGCAAAGAAGTTTTGATGTTACTATTTTTACTCTCTTCGTCTCTTAACTCTTCATCATTTTATTTTTGTGCTTAATGCTTTTACTGTTTCATGCTTAATGTTTCGGTTAATATGAGATTCGTGTCTCTGTTCATGCTTAATGGAGTGAGTCACGGGTTGTTGGGATGAAATGAATGATGTATGTAAATGCTTAATTTACATAAGAAAAATTTATGTTAATTCCTTAGTTAATTAATTCGGATTGGAATTAGGATTCAAATTTTTCTATCCTGTGATAAGCGGACTGCAATCTAGTCAAGAGGGTAATATAATTTGGTTAAGGAAATCTAATTCGGTTTTGTTGGTTTTTTATTTTGTTAATTTTTATTACTTCAGGAACCCCCCTCCTTTTTTTTTTTGTGTGTTTAATTCTTTGACAGAAAACTAGGTCCTTGGAAGACGACCTAGGAGTCACTTCCTAGTACTATATTTAATTGTAATTATTTAACTACGACTTCAATCAGACTATCATAAAAGAAATGGGAGTGTTGGGGGCATCCATTTATCTTCAATCTATCATTTGATTTAGTTGATGTACAATGAACAAGAAGTAGGGAAATGGGAGATATACATACCTTTTAAAATTATTGCAATTTAAAACAATAGAAGTGGTAAATGGTGAATATTCCAAATAATTTTTGGAATATCAAACTTTCCTTTTTCAAATAAATCACCATAAATATATAAATAAGACAAGAATAACAATTTCAGTTACTTGGTGAATAATATGAGGATAACAATAGTAGTGAATAGTCCGGGTAAATGAGCAATCATAATATAAACCTCCACCCAACAATATATAACTTCTACTCCTCATTTAAATCCTCCATGTGTAAAAAGTATCTCAAAAAATCACAACATGATCATGTGTGAAAATAAATAACAAAAATCACAGTGTAAAATACAACAAAATTATAATTAGAAATCAGTATAAAGAATAATATTGAACTTGAAAAGAAATAAGTAAAATTGATAATTAATTTGGAAACTTGTGAGGCTTAGGGTACCTCACTAACATATTAAAAATAAATAGAATAACGGAAATCTTTGCATAAATTCAAAAGAAATCAAAATTTATAATTAGGATAAAGATTAGTAGTGAACTTGAAAAATAATTGAAAACTTGTGAGACTAAGGGGTACCTCACCGAAAATATTGAAAATTAGTAGCAATGTGTATATCTCGTTTCCCTTACCTTCAAGAGTTGTCAAGAGTCTCATGGAACTTTTTTCTTATTTTCTCACTATTTTTCTGTGTTTCGAACTTGTGACTGAGGTCATCTATTTGCAATAATTACCTAGTTCCATTTGATTGGATTCTAATTTGATTCTAATGGTGAAATTTGTTCACATTAATATAAAATTGACATGGCATAATGAAATGATAAGAAATGACCCAAGTTTATCTTATCTTATTTGAGCATTAAATGCAAATTGTAAATTAAGCCTTATCGTTATTGTTACCATTAATACATTATTATTATTATTATTATTATTATTATTATTATTATTATTATTTTTACTATGATTTGGATAAATGAGAGTTTACACATAATTGGCTTACCATTGATCTTTTGGGTCTAGGTCCCACAGCTTGATGATACACAAACCAAGAGGTGCTGCGAAAGAAGTATAGTGGAAAGGTTGGATGATGCGGAACCGAGAGGTGATGTAGAAAAGAAGTCAATACAGAATCAAGAGGTTCAATGCTGTGCAATTGAAAGACTTAAACTAAATCTTGAGATCATTTCTCACTAAATAAAAATTGAATACTCAAATCCAAATTCTAAGATTATTTTCCTAATCCTCAAAACCGTATTCTTAAGATCATAAATTGAATCCTCAAGATGTATTGCTAAGATCATATATCGAATCGTTAAAACGGTTATTGTTGTTGTTGGAGATCTCTCATCGACTAGAGATGAGATCTTTCAATAGTTTATAAATGGGTGCAAACGTTATAAGTCGATTTTGTAAGGTTGAGTTAAGTTTAAAAGTCTACTTCTGATATAGTATCCGAGCCTATCTTAACACGTTGGGCCTAATCCTCAAAGTCATATCTACCTAATCCTCAAAACTGTATTTATATTGATTTTTATTATATATAATTTGTGAAAATTACAAAAAAAAAAAAATAAGGTGATAAATAATGCATTTGAACAAGTTGTCCATAAACATACCAACCAAGTTAAAATGTTAAAGTTAGTTGGCTTGACACCAGATTAACGTTAACTCATCACAAGTGGTTAAAAAATGTAAACTAAGTACAATTTGACTTGCACTTTGGTACGTAAAGAAATAATTACCTCAAGACAATTTTTCTAACGAAAGACTATTTTACATTGTGTTTGGATTCTCTGATTTTCACTGATTTGGAGGCATGGAAATGGGAGAGGAGGGCCTTGGGTGATTCTCGCAGTAGTGTGAAAAAAAGCAGAAAAAACCAGTTAACACCAAATGCAATTACACAATTAGCCTCTTCTTAAACTCCTTCCACTTCTTCTTCTTCTTAAACTTCCTTCTTGAAGTAGGTATGAAGACATCTACGGTGATGAAAAGTGATGGCAACATGGAGGTGAGCTTCTACAAAGTGGCTATATGAGCATAACTGATTATCCAGTTATATAATTGATTCAGTGTGAAAAAAATAAAGATAGTTGGTTATGACTTCATTTAATCAATTATGTGAGTAAAAGATATTAATAATCGGTTATAGAGTTTGTTTAATCAATTATGTACACAAAAAGATATGAGTAATCTGAGTAATCGATTAACCACTTAATCTGATTGGTTATAAGTTTAAAAATGATGGAATAATGAATTTTGACTTGAAAATATATAATTTGATTTTATAAGAAGTACAAGTAAAACTAAAAGAAAAAAAAAAGATAGAGATAATTAAGCAAATGGAATGGACAATCACCATGATTGATAGACACAGTAATGGCAAAGATCAGAGGCAGAGCCACCTCATAAATCCTAATCTTAGAATCTCTCATTTCTCTCCAAACTCAAACTATGTTTGACCCGTTAGCTTACTCTACTTCTTTACAAACTTATGTACTTTGGAATTAATCTTCAAATAATTCTTTTTGGAGTTCTAGTTACACTTTGGAATTTTAGAGTTTGAATTATGTTTAATTTTTAACTTTTAAATATTTTTTATTTATGTAAATTTAACTTTCATTTTTTTTACTTAAAACTTTATGACTAGTATATTTGCAAAATATATTTATAAATTTAATAAATTAAATTGTTTCAAATGTTTTTTTTTTTACTATAAACTTATAAGAATTTAGGATTTGCTTATCTATAGGAATATATTTATTTATGATTTTCTTTAATTTAAAAATTTATTTATTCAGTATTTTTATTTATTTAGAGATTTGAATTAATATTTTATACATTTCATTAATTACTACTATTATATGTTCTATTATTATTGTAATGTAAATTTTGGTTTAATAATATTTTTTTTATTAATGTTATAAAATTTACAACTTTTTTTATATTTTTTTAAAGTTATTCTATTCCTACTTTTCAAAAATCCAATTTCAACAAATTTGTATGTGTCAATAATATCTGAACTTCTAAATTTCTTTTATTGAACTAACTTGATAAACCATATCGAAAATACTTTTATAATATCACGTATGTGTCAAATAAGTATAATTAATGGCCTCTCACTTCAAATTAATTTCAATTTCAAGTAGAACAGGAAAATTTTAATCTTAGAATTTTATTAGTAAAAAATTAATCAAATATATCCAATAAATTAATCATATTAAATTAATGTTAACTTTTAAGATAAATCTGTAATTACATAATTTCATCAATTTAAAAAATTTATAATCACATCCAACAAATTAATAGTATTTTAATTTTAATTATTTTTAACTACAAAAAATAAGTTTATAATCATACAATTGTATTAATTAAAAAGAATAAAATATCACTTATACCTATCACATTTCTTAAATATTTTTTAATTTTTTTCTAATTTTCCTTCATTTCCTTAATCCAAATAATTAACCTTATATTTTTGTTAAGTCTTATCTTAATTTCATCATTTTTTTACTTTTCTGAGATCTATTTTTAAATTCAAACAAAAACGTTAAAGTGAAGGACTATGTTGCCAAAATCTGTCCAAATCAAAATGATGCTTAAACATTAGAATCATTGTCACTTTCTTTATTCACGGACCATAGTAACCTAGTAACAGCAAAATCATTCCAAATGTCAGCAAAATCATTCCAAATATATATTTTTTTTTCTATCTTTATATTTCCTTTATCTTTTTCCCGTGTTTAGAACCTCGAGCTTTTTTTAAAACTATTGATAATAACTATAAATATCTTATAGTTTTGAGACGAATAAAATTACTACGAGAAACATAGTTTGATTTCTCAATACTGAACACAGTTGTGTCCAACAAAAAGCTCAAACAGAAGCTTGAAATCAGCGTGTGAAAATAGAAAGCTCTCATTTTACTCATACTGAAACCAATCCCTGGTGTGCAGGGATGGAGTAGAGAGCCACACAACTTAGTATGAAGATACATCACTTATTTTTTCCAGACCTGAAGGAATCTGATTGGTGCATGGCGGAAGTGGAGAGCCACATAACTTAGTGTGAAAATAAGCGTATTCATCGAATCTTTGCAAGTCCCCACCCTGCGGTATTTGGCCCTTCAACTCAGGATTATAACTGACGTTGAAATGCTGCAAATTTTCCACTTTGGTCAATGCCACCGGAAGGTTGCCATAAATCTTGTTGTGATTGAGATCCAACCAAATCAAGGTTTTCTTGGGAAACGTCAAAGGAGATAGATCAAAGGAGAACGAGTTCCTGGAGAGGTCAAGAACCTGCGTCTTTTTCTTGCTCCCGAAAAGCACGGAAGCATCACCTTCCAGCTTGTTCCTTGACAAGTCTATTCTGTCGGGGTCGAGGTTGCCCAAAGAAGCGGGAATGGGCCCGGAGAGTTGGTTGTGAGAGAGGACGAGATCTGGGCCGGGCTTCTTGAAGGACCCAAAAGAGGCCGGGATTGGGCCCGTGAGTTTGTTCCGGTCCAACTGTAGAGACCCGAGATTAGGCAGTTGGGAAAGCGAGCTGGGAATGGAGCCGGAGAGGCTGTTAAAGGAAAGTTTGATCAACTCGAGGT
>Ga0209489_105324_pt1 | contig 22447 bp, 14 predicted proteins | sample SiratrowhiteBW_FD_187527 | JGI IMG/M metagenome (GOLD analysis project Ga0209489, IMG submission 187527) | Root nodule microbial communities of legume samples collected from California, USA - Siratro white BW (SPAdes) (version 2) | ecosystem: Host-associated > Plants > Roots > Nodule | place...
TATATATATATATATATATTATTTGGATGAGTGCTACTCGTGTAAAAAATGAATAACTTCGTAAATACATTTATCCAATACAAGAATGTATAATCAATACGAAGTGAGGGGAGAAACATTTTATTTACAATTTAGGAGATCGAAAGAGGCTAATGGTGGGTAGCCTTGAGAGATGCGACAGTGAACGAAATCCTGAAGATTAGGTATCAAGGGTAATTTTATTGCCTTTATTTTCTTCAACTAAATAAAAGTTAAATTTTAATAATTTTCTTTTCACTATACTTTGATTCTTTCATTAGAAAATTGTTCTTCCTTTGATTTGACGCTTTGTTTAGTTTTCAGATTTCCACTGTTCATATATATAACTAGATTTTGTTTTATGGCGTTTCTTGATTCACACGTTTTTCTCTCCATGTTTGCGTATGTGACTGCGTATTCCTCAAGTAAATATTTTTTTTTCTTTCATTAGTTTTTGTCGCTATATTTTTCCTCAGCTTTTTGTAACTTTTGACACACTTGAACAAGATCATGCGAGGAAATTAAGGGAGAAATAAAGATTGTTTGCGTGTGGATATGATGTTGTTTTCTTTTTCATGTCCTTCTGTCCATGTTCGGTGTTATGGTCATCCACATGAAAGGGCATAATAATGAAAATCACATTTTGCTTTTTTCTTTAGGTCACAAATTACGGTTTACTTTGTTATTGGGGAACAAGACAGCCAATGATGGGTTAAAAATGTCCATGGATTCTATCTTGGATGTTCATTTATGTGATGCACCGGTGTTAACCGTTAGATGAGTTAGAAAAAAAAAATGGACGGACGTAATTAATGACAGGAAACATACCAGTAATTTGATAGGAAATTTGCAATTTGCAATTTAGTCCCAGCATAAAACTATAATTTTCATAGGAAATTTTCATAAACTATAATTAACAATGTTTTAAATATGAAAAATATGTATACTTTGTAATGCATTTTTAAAATATTTATTTTTTATTTATATAATGAATAATTATAATATAATATTTTTTGTCTTTTTTAGTCTATTTTATTAAAATTTTATATCAATTTATATTAAAATTGAGACAGCACTAATTAATTTTAGTTTACATTATATTATTTCATTTATTATCTAAATTAATTTTAATTTAATTTATTATTTAGAAAATAAAATATACATTTATCATTATTTTACTTTTTAATTAGTTAATAAATTCTTATTACTAATATTAATTATAAGTATTAATTTAAAAAAATACATATATTTTTTAATAATCTTAAAAATTATTAATGATTTAAATAAATAAATTTAATTTTGAAATTTTTTATTTAAAATTTATTAAATATGATAAAAATAGAAATCCTCTCATGAGTCACCAATTTCCAACAAGAAAATCTAAACAAAAGTAAATATTTACCTTTCATGTTTAGGACCCTAACAGTCTGATTTTATACCTGTGAGATTAATTAGGTTTATTTTTGTAAATAAATGTGATATGGGTATATTCAAGGGATTTTACTTTTATTTTTATTTTGAGTTTATTCAAGAATAAAGTTTCTATTAGGTTAGCTGCAATGGCCGACCTTTATGAAATATTTTAGAAATGTTAATTTTTTGTATAGGTATTCACAAAATTTGGTGTATTAAATATATAAAATATATTAAAATTAAAAATATATTTTTATTTACATATTAGATTATATATTGTTGTTACCACGATCGATATTCTTTTCCGACTGCGAGCTTCACGTTTGTTACCCTTAGTCTCGAGATCTCTTGCTTCCGTCAGTCTACTTTATTATCACTGTCTTGGGAGAATTCCTGCATGCACTTCGACGCTCAAGTCAATATTAGGTCCAAATGCACATAGGATTTGGGAACAGATTGACATTACCTTTCCTCTTGGTGCTTGGCCTTATTTATAGGTTTGTAATTGGGCCTACTTGCAAAGCCCATAGCCCATGTGCTAACCTTCTCTGATTACGTCTCTTAATTGTGTTTAGGTTGTAATCATCTCCTTTAACCATCATTATTCGATTTAGCTTCAGCTTTCAATATGTCTGTGCGGCCGTGTACATGACGATCGGGTTAGTTGGTTTGGTTATTTAGTGTAGTTTCCTAGATGTTCACTTGACGACATGACTGGCCGGCCAGACCATTTATTGACTGGTGAGCATGCTCAAGGAGTCGTGTGGGTCTGCAAATGCCTACTCGGGTTCATATTGGTCGGTCTTACCTGGTCGGTCCGTATTGATATGGTACATTATGCCCCCCAAGTCCTTGAAGACCTATGGTCTGAAAAAGAATGATCTTTTTGTAGCTGTGGGAACGGGGTTACATTGGGCGACCGCGTTGTGTATCGATGTTGACGGTTGAGGTGATAGCCTAGGTGAAGGGTTGTATTTTGGAGGGAAAATAAAAATTCAAAAAATCACCTTGTTAACTGTGTTGATGTGACAATCTTCTCGATCTTAGTCGTTGCTTGGAGTTCGATCGAATGGCTAGGGTCGCCTGTGGCACTGTTGGCAGGTTGCTATAAATACATGGGTGTCACTGTCTTCAGATCTTCACTATTGTAATTCTTACTCGATCCGTCCACATCTCGATTATCACTTTCTTCTTGACAAGGTAAATAAATGTCTTTATCCGGTTCCGACATGTTCACGGCCTCAGAGTCTTTGGGTGGGCTATCGCTTTAACCAAGCGGGCTACTCTGACCGAAAAAAGAGGTTAGTTCTATTAGCGGTTCTTTCCCCAGTGATTCGTCCCCTAGGTCCAATAACGAGTCGGTCAGAGCCGAAAACGAAGCTAGGGTCTTAGAGTATTCCCTTGTAAATAGTAGGCTAGGTGAGGGTGACGGCAAAGCCATTCTTCGCTTAGATGACTGGGTCGATTCTTACACTAGGAAGACTATATCCATATTTAGGACATCGTCTGCATTAAGGCATTTTGTAGATAGCATAGATATTTTGGATTCATCCATTCCTGACCACACACTCTCTCTCTCCGTCGATGCTCCGCCTACAATCGTGTGTATCATGGTCGGGGATCATCCCCTGTAGAATTCTTCTTTATGTACTCTAGAATAATCCAAGATGCACACGTTTGACTTCCTTTGGACGAGTTTGCAATAGGGTGTTGAAGGCTCTCAATGTATCTCCGATGTAGTTTCATCTAAACAGCTGGGCTTACCTTAGGGCATTTTAGTTGGTATGTTCGGCGTTGAAGTTGCAAGTTACCTCGACCATTTTCTTGCACCATTATTGCACTCAGTTAGGGAAGATGGTCGGACGGTTGTCCCTCGTGAGTCAATCCAAGAACCACTTGTTCGATTCGTACACATAATCTTATAAAGACTTTAAGGAGGGCTTTTTTAAGGTCTTGGTTGAGGGTGAGGGTTGGTCATACGATTTTAGTGACGGGGAACCCAAATTTTCTTTTTATTGGACTAGGGAACTAAAGCGTTATGGAGTTTGGCCGCGGTCGAACATGACGAAAGATGATTTGACAGCCATAGTCGTCTCGACCAGCTTCCCCATCGAATTCCCACCCGAAGTCTCCTTGGTACCTTTTCGTCGAAGGATCGGAATCATAATATTCTCGATATATTTTTCAACTTTGTAACTCACATTTATTTTCGATCGGCTAGCATTTATATTTGATTTCAGTGCAAAAATTATCGTTGCCATGGGTCCACTTGGGAATAACAACTTCTTCAAGAACATGCTGAAGAAAAGGCAGGAAACTCTATCCGATAAAGGCAAAGAGGGAGTTGGCCTGACGGACAAGGGGAAAAATATCACCGGTTGTGGAGATAAGGGTAAAACCATGGCTGACGCTCTACAAAAGGGTGATGATCTGGTGACGATTGTCATCCCTTCGGACCAGAGACCCCCCTTCGATTCTGGGTCCCGCCACAAGAAGAAGAAATCAAAGGAACACCACTCTTCGAAGCGAACCTCTAAACGCTCATCTTCCCACCGATCACCGAAACGTCTTCGCCCCTCAACTACCTCAGTCGACTGCTCTTCGATGCTGGACTTTTTAAACTGCGGAATCATGATCTCAAATAGGGTTATGTTTGAGCTGAGCGATTCCGAGAAGGATCCGTACACGCCTTCCTCTCCCGAGAAACTTAATAATGCTTTCTTGGAACTCTGTTCTCACACCCTTCTCATTGGTCGGAGCATGGGTGCATCGCTGATCAAAAAGAACTCTAAAAACGTCGAGTCTTTGAAGACCCAGTTGTCGGAGTTGAGTACTACCTTGCAAACGGCTTTGGCTGCTAACGTGAAGTTGTCAGACCAAAACAAAACCCTTATTTCTGATAATGTGATCCTCTTAGACCAATCTCACAAGTCTAAGGTAGAGGCAACATCATGGAGGGAGTGTTGTGCCTTGTTGAACGACAAGAGAAGGAATCCTCCACCCGAGTGTCAGCCATTTAATTGGAGTTAAGCACCTTGAAGGACCAATTGAACAAGGAACGCGAAGAGCGAGTCGTCTGGAGAAGAAGTTGTAGGAATGTCAAGACTATGTTATCGAGCACCACAACCTTAGGTTTTCCAAGGCGCTCGAACAGGCTGCTTACTTCTACCAGATCCCGTTGAATGAGGGGAAGTTCGACGCTCGAAAGGAGTTTTATAGGGGCGAACTGATGGCCCTCGAGGACATCTCGAAAGAGGTCGAGGAGGATGCTACTAGCGACGCAGGAGAAGAAAGCTCTCCTCATGTGGAGGTTGTTAATATCACGCCCAACTGACCGGATAGTTCGCAATCTAATTTTTTTGTATAGGGGTTAAGACATGTATTGCCGACGATTCCCCTTTTTTGTGAACTCGACGGTCGTATACACCTAGAGTTAGTTGAACAATTAATAATGTTGTTATTGTAATCCACGATGGGTGCCAAAATGTTGTTATTGTAATCTGAATACTTGTTACCCTTTTTATCGTGATTGTTATCCGTATTTCGCTGTTCGTTTTTTACTTTAAGCGTTTTACGTCTATATTTGGTTAAGTGTCTTAACACTTGGGTGTTTCATTAACCGTTTACCGTATGGCCGAATGTCATTCGTGAATGATTGCTATTTGAATGAAAGTAATATAACGAGGTATGTGGTGTCTCAGGAGGGATTCATTCTGAATGAAAACTTCCTTCCCCGAGTACCTATGATCGATTGGTTAATGGTAGGGATTCACACGGATGCAAAAACTTCTTTCACCGATAGTCATTAAGATAGGTACGCCTCACTAAAACCTCTGCGGTTAAAACCCTTAGGGAAAAAAAACCGTCGATAGGAAAGAGTGTGTCCGGTATTACAAATGATTTAGCTGAAATAAAATTTAAATGATTGGCATTCCATGTCCTGATAATAGGCTGACCATCTTGATACTCTACTTGAAGGCCCCATTGTGGAGTGCTTCACGTACTCTGAATGGTCCTTCCCAGTTCGCAGCGAACTTCCCAAAACACTGCTTGCATGCTTCCTCCTTTATCTGCGCTTTATCCCGCAACTCGTCGAGTAGATCCAATTCGATTTTCAGGCATTCTTCATTAATGTTCTAGTCTTGGATTTATCGTCGGAGCGACGGTTCGCCAATCTTTACCGGCAACATGCCATTTGTTCCATAGGTCAGGTTGAAAAGCGATTCTCTGGTCGAGGTGTGATGGGTACACTGGTATGCCCACAGGACTTCCAACAACTCTTCGGTCCACCGCCCCTTTGTAGATCCCAGACTTTTCTTTAGCTACACTAAGATGACCTTGTTCGCGGCCTCTGCCTGACCATTATCCGTTATCATAGTTTGGGGTATCCCGAAGCAACATATAATATTTTTTCACATGAAGTTCTTGACTTGATTGGTCGTGATCTTGGTCAACAGCTTTGCCTCAATCTAGTTTGTGAAGTACTCCACAACTACCACCAGGAACCTTTTCTACTCGGGGGCTTGCAGGAACGACCTGACTATATCCATTCCCCATCAGGTGAAGGGCCACAGGATGTTTATCGAATGAAGTTTCGTGGATGGCTGGTGTATCAGGGGACCATGTTCTTGACAGCTTTTACATTTCTTGACATATTGGTTACAATCTTGTCGTAGGGTGGGCCAATAATAGCCTGCCCAAAGAACTCAGGCCGTGAGGGTCCTATGTCCACAATGCGCATGGCAGATTCCATTATGTAGCTCATTCATGATATACTCTGCCTCTTCCTTGCCGAAACACTACAAGAGGGGGCATGAGAATCCCTTTTTGTATAGATCGTCCCCAACGAGCACGAACCTTGCGGCCTTCTTCACCACCTCTTTGTCGTGTGTCGTGTCTTCTCCCTTTGAAACCGAGGATAGGTTCTTTGCGATTGGCGTTCTCCAGTATTGTGGCATTCCTCCTCAGAGACGCTCAGGCTGGCTAGCATCAACTGGACGACTGAATCTAGCTTTCCCTTGCCTTTTCCCATGGACAGCTTTGACAATATGTCAGCTCAAGCATTATTCAGTCTTGGGGTGTGTTCGATCTTCACGTTTTTAAAGGCCAACTTGAGTCTCGTTATTACGTGGTAGTACTTCAATAGTAAGGGGTCTTTGACCTGGAAGCCATCGTTCACTTGACCAACCGTGAGTTGAGAGTTGCTCAGGCATAATAATCGTTTTACTACGACATCTTGAGCCAGTCGCAGACCAACTAGTAGAGCTTTGTACTTTGCTTCGTTGTTGGAGATTTAGAAATCGAAGCACAATGACTGCTCTATCTGTACTCCTATCCCTACCCCACTTCCTTTTCCGCTCGACGTTTTGTCGATGAACATCGTTCATTCCTCTCTATCGGAGGTTGTCGGCATGTTCTGTAGTTCGCAAGCGAAGTCTGTGAGACATTATGCCTTTATGGTCCCCCTTGGCTTGAACTAAAGGTCATATTCAGACAATTCGACCGACCATGTTATCATCCGACCGACAAGTTCTGGTTTTTGAAGGACCTTTCCTATAGGACAATCGGTTTTAATAATCACGGGATGACTTTGGAAATAGGGTCGCAATGGTCGCGCCGCGTAGAGTGGAGCAGGTGCGACTTTCTCTATTACTTGGTACCTTGTTTCTGGCCCTTGCAGTGCACAGCCGATGAAGTATATGGGCTGGTGCCTTTCCTTTTGGACGAGCGTTGCGCTAATAGCGTCGTCAGATACCAACAAGTACAACAATAAAATGCTTGTCGACTTTGGCTTTTCTATCACAGACGTCGTGGACACCGCTGCCTTGATGGCGTTAAAAGCCTCTTCACATTTGTTGTCCCACTTAAAGTTGTCTGCCTTCTGGAACAACTTAACTATCGGCTAGATTTTGTCAGTTATTCTTGGAAGGAATCTAGAATGGGCTGTCAAGCGTCCTACCAACCTCTCTACTTCCTTTAGGTTTTGAGGGCTCCTCATTGCCAGGATGGTGGGGTTGGCTTCTATGCCTCAGTTTGTGAGCATGAAACCTAGGAACTTCCCGCCTCCAACCCCAAAGACACACTTGCTGGATTTAACCTCATACGATACTTCTGCAGCTTGGTGAACGTTTCGGCTAGATCTGTGAGATGTTAATCAATTGTTGGGGATATAACGATCATGTCATCAACATAGACTTCCACATTGCTTCCTATTTGATCCCTGAAAATACGATCCATTATTTGCTGGTATGTAGCTCCAGCATTTTTTAGGCCGGAAAGAATAACTTGGTAACAAAAATTGGTTGTTTCCGTGATAAACGCGGTCTTTTCAACATCAGATGCGTACATCGGGATTTGATTATAGTTAGAGAAGACGTCTAGGAAACTCAAGACAGTGTGTCCTGCGACGTCGTCCACTAGCCTGTCAATGCTGGGCAGTGGGTAGGAATCCTTAGGGCAGCCTTTCTTCAAGTCGGTGTACTCCGTACACATCCTCCATTTTCTGTTGCTTTTCTTTACTAAGACTATGTTCGACAACCACGTTGTGTACTGTACTTCCTGGATGAAATTCGCCTCCAAGAGTTTCTGCACTTCTTCCTCTACGGCTACTCTCCTTTCTTCTCCCAATCTATGCTTCTTTTGCGACATGGGTCTCGCTTCCCTACAAAAGGAGAGCTTGTGGGACATTACGCTTGGATCCACACCGGGCATGTCCTCGGTTGACCAAGCGAAAAGATCTTGGTTGGCAATCAGGGCTTCCCCAATTCTTTTTACCACTTCAGGAGACAAACTGCCTCTCATCCTTGTATTTTATCCGATTTGTCCCAATTGCCACTCCACTGTTTCTTCTTTTGGTTTGATTATCGTCATCGTTTTCCCTTGGGTCCAAGTCGATCATGGCTACTACGCGATCGTCTGAGGGCCTTTCACGCGGTTGTTTCTGTTTTGAGGCTCAGACGGTCTTCAAGCTAGCGACATAACATTCCTGCCTCGTCCTCTGGTTGACATGCACCGTCACTATCTCTCCATGCTCGGAAGGAGATTTCATAGCAAGATGGGATGTGGAAACGATGGCTCCCAGTCTGTTAAGAGATGGTCTTCCCAGCAAAATGTTGTACGAGATGCTGGTGTCAATGGTAAGGTATCAGATTTTAACCGTCCGATATCGGTGGGCACCTTCCCCGAATTTTGTGTAAAGATCAATGTATCTTCGGGTATCTACTTGCTCACTCGAGAATCCCATTATTTTTTCTGCCATTGGAATGACGACTTCTTCTGCTATGCCGAGCTTCTTAAATATCTTCCAGTAGAGAATATCGACGGAACTTCCTTGATCAACCAATGTTTTCATTATTGCAAAGTTCGCAACCTCCACCGTAATGACCATAAGGTGTCAGGATCGATACCCTTGAAGTTGTTGTCTGTGAAAGTGATCAGGGGCAAACTCCGTTCGACGGAGTTGGCAGACTGTATGGTCCTTAAGTGTCTCTTCCTGGCAGAATATGAGACTCCGCCGCCCGCGAACCTGCCCGAGATGGTATTTATAACTCCCCGCAGAGGTGAGGCCTGCCTCTGTTGGTCGGGTGTATGCCTAGTATTTTCCCTCGGCTCTCTACGACCTTCTCCTTGTTGACAATCGTCCCTTACGCGACTTTAGGGCTCTTGTCGTGCTACGTATTGTCGAAGATGCCTTGCCTATATCAATTCTTCTATCTTGTCCTTCAGTGCCAAACATTCCTCCGCGGTGTGACTATAATTGCGATGATACTTGCAATGCTTGCTTTGATATGCATTCCATGGGGATAGGATCCTTCGAGGAGTCGGTAGGGTGGCGGTGTTGAGAGCTTCTTCCAATATCTGAGCTCGATTAGCATTTAAGGGTGTGTAATGTGAAAATTTTGGAACCCGCGGTTTCGACGGTCCTACTTTAGGATGTGTGCCCTCTGTCTGCCTTGGGGGCCTCATTTCTTTTGTCGAGGATTGTTGCCGGTACTCCTCCCACTGCATAAACATAGCGGCCCTCTGGCATAATTCGTCAATGTCTATAGTCGAGTTCATGCACAGGCTGTCCGAAAATGGCCCAGGCTTCAAGGCGGTCACTAGGTGATGCATGGCTACTTTCGGGTTCAGATTCTGGATGTTCAGTGCCACTTTCCTGAAACGCTCCATGAAAGCCCTTAACGACTCACTTCTTTCCTGTCGTATATTAACTAGGGCGACGAACATCATATGATGGGGTCTACTTGCGGTGAACTGAGCTCCCAACTTGGTTGTTAAGGTGTCGAAACAGTCTATTGAGTTATTCAGTAGCCTAGTGAACCAACTCAATGTCGTCCCTTTCAGCAAAGTGGGAAAAATCCTACATAGCATTGCGTCATCCGACGTATACATGTTAACTTGAGTCAGATAAGTGTTTATGTGCTCGTTCGGGTCTATCGAGCCATCATAACGATCTAGCATTGGTCCCTTCCAATCCGTTGGTAATTTGACCGCCATGATATCCTTCGTGAAAGGCTGCCTTCTATATGACAGGCCACAGCTAGTTCCACTCACAGGTGGTTTCGATGCGCGTGTACCCTGTGTGGGTGGTTTCGATACTGCGTCCCATTGGATCAGCTAATGGATCCTTCCGGATTTTCTCGCTCAGTTTCCACTCTCACTGTTGTTTCTATCCGCTGTCTGAGTCGAGTGTTCTCCTCTTGTTGTCGAGTGTTATGTTCTTTTAAGGATCTGATCTCATATGTACCCTTCCTTTTGAGGGTCTCCATTTCCCTTTGCAACTCTATCACCATCGCAATGGGATCCAGGTGGTTCTCTCGTGCTTCTTCTTGCTGGGGTATGTCTCCCATGTTCTTGGTCGTAACCATGTTGTGGGGTCAGAGTAATTGCAGCACTACGATGGGCGCCAAAATGTTGTTACAAGGACCAATACTCTTTCCCAACTACGAGCTTCACGTCTGCTACCTTTAGTCTCGAGATCTCTTGCTTCCGCCCGTCTACTTTGCGGTCACCGTCCTAGGAGGGGTTCTTGCATGCACTTCGACACTCAAGTCAATATTTGGTTCGAATGAAAATAGGATTTGGGAACAGATTGACATTACATTTCCTCTTGGTGCTTGGCTCTATTTATAGGTTTGCAATTGGATCTACTCGCAAGCCCCATGGTCCATGTGCTAACCTTCTCTGATTACCTTTCTTAAATGTGTTTAAACTATAATCATCTCCTTTAACCAACATCATTTGATTTAGCTTCAGCTTTTAATATGTCTTTGTTGTGGCCGTGTACATGACGATCGAGTTAGTTGATTTGGTTACTTAGTGTAATTGTCGACGTGCACTTGACAACATAACCGGCTGGCCAGACCATTTATTGACTCGTAAGCGTGCTCAAGGGATCGCGTAGGTCTACATATACCTACTTGGGTTCATATCGGTCGGCCTTACTTGGTCTGTCAGTACCAATATGGTATATATTCCGTCACTGGTTAGCTGAAAGAAATTGGATTAGTTGAATTCCAATTACTTTCTGAATATTCTGATTGAATAAAAGTATGTGGTTGGCATAGGTAGTGTATAACTTTTTTAGGTTCTATTTATTCCTTAAATGGTAAAATCGGTGATATTTGTAATTAATATATTATTTGTGGGTCTGATGAAGTTATTTAGATTGGTAGTGCTAGTAATACGCGAACTATGTTTGACAAAAGGGACCAATATGCAATTTTACAAAAGTTTTAACGATGTCGTATCAAACCAGAGGATAGTTTATTAACCTTCAATAGCAGGTAGTCAGAATGGTGCACCGGTAGAATTCACCTGAAAATATCATCATTCTCATTAATCTTTTTGGTTAAATGAAAGAGAGGTGCGATGCAATGATTAGGTTTCATCGTGTATGTGTAACGCAACACATGATATAGCATTTTCATGTTGTTTTCAGAGTCGATGATTAAGCTAAGTACAAATGTTTTGGTGTTGGTCGCGATTAATAATATTAACCAAAATTTATCACATAAATAATATGCCTGCCACACACCCTACAAACAAAATATAGCGTGACTTCTTCGAAAGATACATAGTCATCACAATATGGTTCCTTGCATTGTGCTTTTATGCAAAAGAATCTTGTTACTTGCCGTGACTCAAAATTTGTATGCTCTCTCTATCAAAAAGTCAACCTTTACATTATGTGCTTGGAGGAAAGTGGAAGCTTGAACAATATTTTCTAAAACAAATAGAAGATAAAAATAAATTAAATATTTCTTATAAATTAAAATTAATCTATATAAAAATTTATAGAAGATTCCACAAATTAACTTACAATTGGTTTGAACTTTTGAAAAATTAATTTCATTTTTTATTTTTTCTCAATCCAAAAGTTTTATGCGAAATCTATCTAAACATACCGTAATTATTATAATTTGTTATTCAATTTTTCTATTAATTGCGTTCTTTATGATCCTTATATTATCATTTTGTTTAGAAACCTATAAAACATTATATTACTCTATTTTCATTTCTTCACTGCCACGAGTACCATAGAGGAGAGACCTAATTCCACCACTGTGAACCCGATAATTTTTTCCGTATTCACCAATTAGTTCGTATACTTGTGTAAATTATTATCTAGTAGATTATATATATAATTATTGAATTAATTTTTATTAAAAAATTTTAAAAGAACCTAAAAATTCAATCATAAAGGTATTCGAGCTTACATTGTTAGTAAACATATAAATTCGAATTCTATATTCTTAAGTAATTGATGTAAGATATTTGATTAAGACAAACAATTTTATTAAGTAATTTGATTTACAATTAAATAAGGTTTTTTGTGCCATAAATGCTAAAGCGTATATTACTAATTTGATTTTGCAATATGTTATTTATCATATTATGATAAAATTGATGAAGTATATGAAAAAATAAACATAAAAGAAAAACATGAAAAATACTATAAACTTGTATAATTTGGGTAATCGCTTTGGGGAATCACCTATTCACAAAAACAAATGTTAAGAAGAAAAAGAAAGGGAGGAATGCATTGAAGATAATGGAGATGAAGATGAACAAGAGTTCCCGTGGGATCGTCGGATATCAAGAAACAAAACTCCCCTTGTGCCTGAAAAAAAGAAAAAGAAAAAGACGTAGTTGCCAAACGAAAATGAAAATGAGAATTCGACTTACTAGGACTAAATTCCCACCTAAACAGTAATCCGTGCTATAGAGGGAAATAATGTTTCTAGAGTTCTACTTGGGATTTTTTTTTCCAAAATCAGTGTTATTTGGGAAAATTTTCTCTGCATAAGACATACTTTTTCAGAATTGGATAGTTTATTACTGATTATTGGCCTACCTATAGTGCAATCCAATTCTTTTAATGATTTTGATAATAGAAAACATTAATTTTTTTAGACTGTAATGATTCATTTCTTTAAGTGAAGCAAATATGAAAATAGTTAACAATTTTTTAATAAATATTATCATTTATTTTAAAATTGTCCATTTATAAAAACTAGAAAATTAGTTTACAACGCTCTACTTAGCGTCCAAATGCATTTTTAATTGAATTGTCGAATGGAATATCAAAAGGCTCTGAATGAAAATTAATATAAATAAATGAGAATCTTTTGAGAATTTTATATGAATGACTCATATTATAGTGACTTTTTTTATTCGTCCAAATGTTTTTTTTTATAAATAAGCTTACCTATTAAAGAAAAAAATAATAACCAATTTAATTTATTTTTAAAAGAAAAGTGGTTAAAATAAGATGAAATCTTATTTTTTTTCTAATTAAAATTAAATAATTTATAAATAAAAAATCAAATACTCAAACTTTGTTTTATATCCATAATCATTTCTTTAAAACAAAGTTTCTGTTTTTTTTTTTTTAGATTTATCTATTAACTATTCATCTTTTTCAAGATCTGAACTTATCATAGAGAAACTAATAGAGAAAAGATGATATTCATTCGATCAAAATTTTATTCAAAATAAGTTTTAATTTTTTTTCTTTTTTCTTGAGTTGTTTACAAGAAGAGCAATCTCCATCCTTGGATTATGTCTTTGCATGTGTAGTTTGAGTTTGATGACTACAATTTTCTATAGATAGGTTTGAGCTTCCTCTATGAATCAAGGATCTTAGAGTTTTGTTAGAGTAGTTGGAATTTCGAATAAGGGAAGCTATCAAACTTTTACATCTTGTAAGAAAAATAGAAATGAATATTATGTTATTAACCCTAAGAAGTTAAAACTTGATTGAAATTGGTTTGAAAATGTATAATAATTATAGATTAAGGTTAAACATGAGTATTGAGATGGTTGAATTTGAACATATAATTAAAGTTTTAAAATTCGTTAGAATTTCAAATTTTTACACAACCATGCTTTTTTCTTTACAACTTATTTTATTTATGTATGTTTTTTTTTTTCAAAGTTACTAGGTGACCATTTTTTTCACCTAAAAAAAATCATTTAATTGAAAATACAAAAAGGTTTGTCAATTGGACAACCATAGATTTGTTAAGCAAAATTCGATTTAGTGAAAATTTGAGAGTTTTGATTGTTGGACGCTAAGCGAGTCTAGCTCTTTGGTTGAGTGAGCATAATGGTAATTAGGTGAATTAGACATGTTCTTAATTTGCTGAACGAGATAAATGGTGGTTGAGTGAACACAATGCTTTCTAGACTTTAAATATGTTTGTAAATGTTTTCAAATGCTAAAATTGTTTATATTTCACTAAATTATTATATTTTATCAACTTTTTGTGCTTGAATATTAATATAGTGTGATGAATGGTGAAATATTAATTTACACACACACATACACACTTGTATTTTATTTTATGATGGAATAAAACTTTTAGAATACTTTAACAAGATAAATTGGAAAATAAACATCCCCAAATCCAATAGACAAAGTATACTGCAATGGAAAGAATCAGAAAGAAATTTGCATAGCTTCGTCCACTAGATCTTAAAACCTTGATAAACCTTGATTGTGTATGACCAACATGAGTCTCTTCTAATACAAGGATATATTTGTACAGTACCAAGGTATGAGAAGTGTAGGCCCAGGTAATCTATCAAACAATATTGATAGACTAGAATTGAATAGTCTGATGAAGAGAAATTGACAGCAGAACTTAAGAATTTTGATGTATAATAGACTACTAAGTGAATATATTATATTAGACGAAAGGTTGTCCTTACACCATGTAACAAAAAGTCGTCTAATTTATAGTATATACTCATAGTTCTTCATTATTTTGATTTAAAGGGATATTTTTACACGTCTATTTGCAGCTACCGCATATTTAGGTACATCTATTATATTTAACTAATCGCATAGTGATTTTGTTTTGTCTAATGGAGCAAAGTTAATGAAAAGTACATTGACAGAATTAGATATATTTTATTAAGTTGAATCAATGATTCTACTGAGTACAAATAATGTGAAAACTTTTACATAATAGTTTTGTCTGATACACTAAGATAGAGGTTGGAGTACTTCGTCTCCTATGACTTTAAGCTACAGCTCCTCTGACCCAAAGGTGACAAAGGTCAGTCTTGATAGGGCCGAGCCTTTCTCTAGAGTCCTCCTCCTCCTCCTCTCTTTACTAGATCTTTCTAGAGGCTAGATTGAGACACCATCTCTTCACATGTGTCCTTCTAGAGTCTCTAGAAGATCTAAGCTACAACTCTCTGACCTAAAAGTGACAAAGGTTAGTCTTGATAGGGCCAAGCCTTTCTCCAGAGTCCTCCTCCTCCTCTTCCTCTCCTTACTAGATCTTTCTAGAGGCTAGATTGAGACACCATCCCTTCACATGTGTCATAGTTTCCAAAAGATTAGACTGAGACACCATCCTTTGAAGGATTAGCAGGTCTCCCCCTATTTTTTTCAGTTGTAGTTAATAGATCAAGAAAAACATAGGAAAGTGATACACACACATACATACATATGGAAATAATATTGCATTGATTTTCATTAAAAACTAAATAATCAATTTTCAAGAATACATCTTCATCATCTTCTCAAAGCATAATGCAATCGTTTCAAATCATTTGTAATATCTATTCCATATGTCATTTGAAAAAACTTTGGAAATAATACTTAGAAACTAATATTCACCAAACATTTGGATGAAAGTCCCAGGTCATTATTACTATCATTCTTATGATATTCAGTTATACTATCTTTACTCATACTGGAAGTCAACATTGGGAATGATATTGATAATAGTTAAAAAGACATTTGCAATGATTAGTCAAGATAAATGAGCATGTGCACATATCCAACATTTCAACTCATCTTAATCCACAAGGAATCAAATCCTCCATTGACAAACATGCATGCCAAACCAGTACATCATGATCATGAGACATTTCCCCCTCTCATAAAGGAAATAATAATAATCATCAGTAAAAGATTATCAATGATATTTTGCAATAAAGTTTTAGAGTTTCAAAAATATTTCACAATAACTTAAAGTTCAAAATGTTCAAAATATGAGTTATGAAACCATTTTAACTCAGGTAATGAAATATTTGGTAAAGAACCTAATTAAAATATGAGAATAAACCTTTAATAGATCTTGAGAAATATTTTTGGTTGTGAGGATTTAAGGTTACCTCACAGAAATACAAAACAAGATGCAATACATATGTTGAAAAATATGTAGGTAGAAGTTCAAGAGGGGGTGAATTGAGTGTAGGTAGTCGCTCTACTAGATTCTTAGAGATAAGTTTATTAAAATGATGCATATGTATATGAGCAATCATCCTACACCAGAGCTATGATGGTAAAGTACTAAAAAGGCATAGAAAGGGAAAGGACAAGAGTCAACCATCAAAGAGGTATACTAAAAAGGTTTATAATTCGTCTAACTTTACTTGTTTTGGATGTGGTACGCAGGGACATATAAAAGTGGAGTGTCTGAATCAGTCGCACAAAGATAAAGCCCCTGAGAAGAAGTATGGGAAGAATAAAAGGCATAGAAAGGCATACATTGCTTGGAGGATAATAATACTTCCTCCAGCTCTTCATAAAAAAAAAAAAAAAGAGGAAGCAAATCTCTGCATGATGGTTCTCATAGTAACCTTAAATCACACTGCTTTTTGTGTCATGTCAAACCATGATTTTATTAAAATCGAAATTTTGATCGAATCTGTGACCGATTCTGTGACCGAATCTGTGACCGATTTTTGTGACCAAATCTGTGACCGATTCTGTGACCGATTCTGTGACCGATGTTGTGACCGATTCTGTGACTAAATTTGTGACTAATTTTTCAGTCACTGATTCGGTCACTGATAGTGACCAATTTTTTCGGTCACTGATTCGGTCACCGATAGTGACCGATTGTTTTGGTCACTAATTGGCAATTTTCTAGTAGTGGTAGTAGATTTAGTTAAAGAGTTTGATCTTCCCCCCAAAAGGGATATAGAGGGGTAAAGGTTCTTTCTTTTGTTGTTGCATTGAACTAAGTCAGTGTCCTCATCTTAGAGAGGAGGAGTTGCCTAAACCTAAAGGAATAGTTCCTTGAGTCTAGTTAACTCGACAGCTTAACACAAATAACGTGCGAGCTTTCCTCGACTTGTTTGATCAGTTTTTGGACAGTGATTAAGAAAACCAGTGAGTTATTCAATTGCTTTAGATAATTACAAATCGATTTGATAGGCAAAACTGGTTTGTCAATAAAGAAATTTGTTAAAGATCAATTACACAATAAGTCCAAAACAAATAGTTGATTAAAATCCAATTTTAGTTAATTGTTTTTAATGCCAAAATCAAGTTTTAAGTATTGTCCAAAACCACAATCGACTATTTCTCAATTTTAATCAGCTATTTATACCAGAAATTCAATTTTAATGTATATTTGGCACGCGAATCAAATAGTAACAAAATCAAGGAGAGTACATAAGAATTTTATACGGGTTTACTCTTCATCAAGAGCTACATCCAGTCCTTTGCAAAGCTTTCAAAGAATTCACTAAAAATCACAAAGTTTACAATCAAGTACATAACAAAGACTCAATCTTGAACCCCACAAGATTGATCTAAACCTTGTGCAGAACCTTACCACACAAGATGCAAAACCCTACTACAATGTACAATGTAAAGTTATAACAAAACAAAATTACAATGAAATACAACACCAATTATACTCAAACACCCTATTTAAGTATAATGCAGCACAATATTCTATCAAAAACGAATTACAAACAATCAAGAGCACAAAACAATAACAAAACCAATCTCAAGACAATAAGAAACTCTTCCCTGTAATGAAAACCAGCTACAGAATGCTCCTTCCAATCAAATGCCAACAAAAAGCCACTCAAGAATGAGACTCAAGGAAGATCTTTATCCAATCTTGATCAACCTCTCAATTCTTGAAGCTTTCTCTCCAAATAACTCTCAAGTGAATGTTGGAATGACTTCTCAAAATTAGAAAATGACTTCAACCTTGTGAAAAGTTGTAGCGTGCAAGGTTATATAGGTGAACTCGTGTTGTTAAGTAAAATCAATTGTTTTTTTTTTAAAACAATTAGTTGATTTCACTTGAGTACAAAATCAGTAGACTGTTTTCTAGAAACAATCGGTTGTTTTTGTTTTGTAGTAAAATTTTTCACAAAATAAGCTTTGAAAACAGTTTTTCACTTGAGTAATTTGGAGTTTTCATGCATGCAATTGATAGGATGACATTAAACAAATGCAAACAACAACTAAAGACTCATTAATATAGCTGAACCTCGACTTCATGGGAAAGCTTCATCAAATATTCCAAAGCTTCATAGGATTGCTTCATCAAATCTTCAATCCATAGAGTGTATCCAACAACATATACATATCTCATTTCCCTTACCTCAGGAGTGTGAACCAGAGCTTCCCTCACATACGTTTTCTCACAAGTATTTCTCATTTTATTCTGTTATATTTTAGTATGATTTGTGGCTTCACAACTACTCCTATTTTTAGAGAAGTCGTGGGTAGTCATTACTCATCTGTAACTATATAATTGTAATTCAACCAATCCTTCAACATAGTTTTGATTTAGTTATAAAACGATAGGTACTAAGTGATGTGTCAGTGGTATGTATTCAGTCTTATCTATAGTATTGAATGCAAAAGAATATCTTTGTTCCCTAAGAGATAGTCCTTATCTCAATAGTTAAATATGTCCCATCATAGTAAAATTCTAATAATCATTCATAAAAGTAAGAACATATTCATATAGATTCGTCTAATAGTCTATAGTAAGGGTACTTCATTCGTCCAAGATTTTGTCTCATATTGTATCATCTATTGCAAAGATTATTGATCCTTCACCTAAACCATCAATAGAGAAAAATCATAAATTTATTCAATACTTAGACTATGGATAATCTTTCACTTGATAAGCTCTTCATCTTACGCACTCAATAAGACCATCTGATCTCTGTATCATCTAGTGACTTATTAGAATCATCTACCAAGTAGAAATCGAATCCTTTACCTAAATTACTGATCATCCATTTGTCTAATTATAACATTATATGTCTTCTAAATTTTGACATAGTTCATTGTATAAAACTATATATTGATTTATAACTTAACTATCCATTCTTCTTTTTGCTGAGCCAATAATCCTTCTTTATTTTTTACTTTGTTTAGTAATATATATTTTAGTACAAACTTATAATAATTATGATCACATAATATATATAAGATTTGACTCTTAAATTTTCAAATCTTCTTTAGAAGATTTTGTAAAAAATAGTTCTTTTTAATAATCATGTCATAGGTATAATTTTAACGATATTAATTAATTTATATTTCTAAGCTGTTAAGTAAATTCTATATTGTTTTGATAATATTACGCTTAAAATAAATTTTGAAATGTTATAACATTGATGTTGGAAAACTAATTATATTTTTCTTTTGTGTCTGTTGTAATATTATTACTAGGGTAAATAGCTGACCTATAAAAAAGGAAATGAAATACATTTAAACAAGTTAAATAATATTTAATTAATATATTATATTAAGAAAAGGAACTATGATTTATTAAAAACATTTAATAACATCAATGTGTGCAAATTAATTACATTTTATGTGATTTAATATGATTAATGTTTTTATGGAAAAATTTATTATAATTCAGAATTAAAAAGATTGATTGCAAATTAGATTACATATTTTCTGTATATAATATTGGACATATGTAATATAAATATATAACACAATATGAAATTATATTTTAAATTTTGTTAGAATGTAATTCTATTATATTTTTCAAAATTAAAGTTGAATTTCATCCCAAGGAAGAAGGTTGAACGGGTGAAGTTCTTGAGTGGATATGTTGGAAATGCATGACTTACTATCTTGAACGAAGACCCTTCCACTTATGGTTTATGCTTTCCTGACTTTGAATTTTGATGTTTTTGGACTGGATAATGCTTCTTATAGAAAGAAAAGTCTATGTTAAGAATTTTTTATTTTATATTTCTTCGTTAAAAAAATTATGTTAAAAATACGACTTTAATGAGTGTAACATTGATTTTTTATTGTAACGTCGTTAGAGTGGATTTAACCAATACTAATATTAAAAAAATAATATTTAATCTAATAAACACTTAATCTACTCTAATTCTTTTAAAATTATTTAATTATTTAAAAGTAGTGTGAATTAAGCTGATGATAATAAATAATATAAAATAAATAAATATAATAGTATCTTAATCTAATGTCCTTCTGACCAATGTTTAAAATGAATATTTATTAATTACATGTGTTTCATTTGACATCTCATTAACCAATTGTAATGAAATTTCTAATAAAAAGGCAAAATAACAATATTATATATTTATTCTAATTAGGGTCACCTATAAGTATATTTAAAAGTGGAGATTCTTTATCAAAATTATATATTCAATAAAGTAAAATCCATATTGGAAAATGTTTAATACTGAATAATCATATGAACTTATGACAACCTAATAGAAAATTAATAAAATAAAATGTGCAGCTCTTACAAGTTGATAAAACTACAACTTAAAAAAGAAAAGAAAAATCTAATTAAAAAGTCAACATGGCTTGAATTGATGGATAAAAAGGCACGGACATCAAAGTAGAATTTGTGAAAGTAATAAGGCACCCAATTAGAAGTAGCAAGTAATAATTCAACCAAGAAATGAGAAAAGGCAACATGCCATAAATTGTGTGCACACTTGATAATCTTATTTTTTTTTTAAAAGTATCATCTCAGTTTCAACTTCATTGCATATGCAGTTTTTTCCTTTCTCTCTTTTTTTTTTCGTATATTTTCAAATTTTATTAATTTCCCTAATCTAATAACCTCTTATTGTAACAACAGATCCTAACTTGAACCAAGTTATTAGATATTTGTTGGTTGAGTTTCATTATGTGGGATGTAAATTTATTGAAAGATCTCCTACAACTATCAATCCACCCATCAATAATAAGATTACATCCAATTTGGTCACCATCCAATATATGTTTAAGTACATCCAAAGAAGTGAAACCTGAATTGATCAAAAGGAAAATAGGCATGTAGTAATTATTGTTGAGGTATACATAATTAAAAAAAAATCAGTTTCCCATTTAATCTGTTAATCACACGAAGATTCAAATATTGTGGTAATGAATTCGTAGAACAAGTTGATATGATCAACTGCCTAAACCATAACATCTTTAAGAAAACATGCAATTTAATTGTTCAAGTACTCCCAACTGCACCAACACTAAATCTTTGATTTTGTAAACTTGGATTAGACAACTGATGCAAGACTACCCTAAGACTATGAACACATGTGCTCCATGAAGAATAATGTCTCCAATCATTCACTCCCAAAACTGCATTTCAGAATTATATATTAATTTAACACAACAACAACCAATTATTCATCCTCCCTATCAACAACACCCCAAATTAAAATTATACATTTTCCAAATTGCTTAAATAAACAGATTCATTAACAGGTTTGGTAAACCTTACTGAGTCCATTTGAGATTCCAAAATATAATACATTAAGGTTTGGACCAGATTCAAATAACCTTAACAGAAGTATTTATAGATTGTATGTAAATAACATTTTGAATTCAGAAACACATTGTGTTAGGATAATTTGGTTGCACACCAAAAGTAATATCAAATTAGGATAGTAGCCATTGTTAATCACCTTAGGTTAAAGTAATAAATTAAATTATATAACAATTTATTTACGTAATAATGTTTGGTGAAGTTCAATTCAAGTTACTTGCCAAAATTCTTTAACATGAACTTGATCATTACTCATGGAACTATTTTAAAATAATATTTTATTTAGGTGTTAATGATGGTGAAGTTCAAGGGTATAATGTGTATAATGTGGGTGATACATTTGAGTAGTTTTCATAAATATTCTAAGACAACAATTAACTATTTTTGAATTAACCTCATCCTTTTCTCCATTGTCTTACTTCAATTAAGTTAGTTGCTTGTTTAACTCTAGTGGTAGGAACTAATCACTACAAAAAAACAATGAAATAATATCGGTTGAAAACAGATGAAAAAGGTTAAAAGTCGATGCTTATGTATCGGAGTTGTGTTAGTCATGCAGCACATACTAAACTAGTAAAAGCTACTCAAAGTTAGTATCGGCTACAAAATGAACGCAAATAGTGTCGTCCAAACTATTGCTAAAATTGAAGCATTTAGCGTCAACAAGGCCGACACAATCTTGAAACTTTCGAAAAAAAAAATGAGTGGGTGTAACATCCCAAAAATGTATATTGTTTAACATACAGTGAATCCAACAAAAAGAATCAAATTTCCAAAATAAAGTCTACACTCTTTCACATACTCCTACATCTGCATTTATATCTGCTCATGTACATAGTATAATCATCGCAGTTTACAAAACAACAAGAAAAGCAAGGGTAAGCTAGTGAAAATAAAATTTTATAATATAATCAATACACGCAAAAAGAGCAAACCATATTAGTTATTCACAAGAATTTCTTAAAAGA
>Ga0209489_105327_pt1 | contig 22433 bp, 17 predicted proteins | sample SiratrowhiteBW_FD_187527 | JGI IMG/M metagenome (GOLD analysis project Ga0209489, IMG submission 187527) | Root nodule microbial communities of legume samples collected from California, USA - Siratro white BW (SPAdes) (version 2) | ecosystem: Host-associated > Plants > Roots > Nodule | place...
CTATTATTATTATTAATAAAATAAATATTATTAATAACATTATTACTAGATATTATTAATATTATTTATATTTAAATAAAATTATTGTTATTATTAATAATATTATTAACAAAATATTATTGTTGTTATTATTAATTTTATTATTAGTAATATTATCATTATTATTAATATTATAAATATTATTAATAATGTTAATATTGTATTATTATTAATTATAGAAATTATAATTACAATAATAATAATAGTAACAATAATTATAATAAGAATGTTAATAATCATATTATGATAATAATTATAATGGTGCACATTGTTAATAATATTGATAATTTTAATAAAACTAACTAAAACAATAATAAAAATAATTCTAAAAATAAATATACTAAAAATAAAAATAAAATATAAAGGTAGTAATAAAATTGAAAAGAAAAAAAAGTTGTAAATAATTTTTTTTAAATAATATTTGTTACATACAGAATAAATCTGTATATAATATTCTGTCGGTAAATTACATACAGAATAAATCTATATATAATTACCCATGAGCATATTACATACGGATTTTCATTTGTATGTAAATCCGTACCTAAAGTGATTACATATAGATTTTTAGCCATTACATACGGATTTTACCCTTACGTAATTTTAATTTTTTTTGTAGTATATGTTGGTAAATCTTTAAAATTTAGTTTTGTGAAAATTTATTTAGAATCTTTTAAAATAACAAACATTCATAACGCCTATCAATTCTTCTGTTCTAGAGTTTATCTACTTCTCAACAACAACATGATCATTAGGATAGGACTCAACCATGATTCATTTACACAATTTTGTTACAATGATTGTCTATCTAGTAAATTTATTTACTTCGTTTGAGTGACATTCCAATAAAATAACTGCAAAAGGAAAGTCATATATTAACATAACTTACCATTCAGATCCATTGAGAAAATTAAAATATGTAGCTGTATGAAACAAAAAATCAACACTTACTGTATTATACGAAATCAATGAATTAAAAATTGAGGTAAGAATCCCATACCTAGACCAACCACGCCAAATAAATCCTGACACCATTAACAATATTCTAAAAATAAATAACCCATCAACCAGTTACAATTATGTTACGAGGACAACGACAACCATTCAAAGCACTGAATCAATATAAGTATAAATATAAAGTACAAAATATTAAAATCCAAAATTGTCTCATAAACTTTTTACCATTACACATAAGAAGTAATCTGAAAAAAATATTCATCTAGATTCTCTAGTATTCTTGAAATAACTAGTAAAGACATCCTTTTTAACCTCTGTGAACCATAAGAGATTTCGGAAAGCCGACGAAAAAAAATAATGCACTTTTTTCATACTAGGTTCATTTCATGGTAGAACAATTGTGTCATTGACCTTACCTAATCGTAAAGCTTTTGAAACCTCTTTAACAGCCAGCATTCCTGAAACAGACTCTCTCTCACTGTAAATTATAAAATAATCATATTTTAAATAATTTATAATAATAAAATTATAAATTATCTTTAACGGATAATTTTCTTTTATTTTCTTTCTTCCATGTATACTTATTAACGGTTTTTAACATTTAAAAAACTCTAAAAATTAAATATTAGAATATAGATTTTATTTCATAATTAATTTATGTTTTAAAAATGATTTTAAATCCATTATTTCATATTAATTTTATTAATATATTTCAAACATAAGTTCAAAAACTTAACACCAAAATAACGATAAAGTACAAATAAATATTTTTTAGAGCGGTAAATCAAATATTTACAATTTATTAGATATCTAACTTAAGTAAAAAAATATTGATATTAAAAAGACATAAATTTGATACCTAAAATTAGTAAGGGTTTTAAATGACTTCTTGGAATCTAATTTGATAGTCATTATACTTCTTAAGAGATAAAATAATGAAATCTAATTTCATATTATAATGTCTCTTTCTTTTAGAAAATTTGTTAGAGAAATTGTATATCATTCAGGAAAAATTGAACTGAGTGGATTTTGAGAATTAGCTTGAGATAGAATAACTGATTTATCCCTATAGCTTTTCAACCTCCAAAAGGCTTTACCATCATCGTCCAAAGACCGGGCTTGATTCTTATAGAACAAGAATCATTTTTCTTTTTAATGTTAAAAGAATATAATAACAGAAATATTAAAGCTTACAAGATATAAGACTACAATATATACTCAAACTTTCCATTTTAGCCTCCTTAGGAGCATTAATTTATTTAAAAAACAAAATTACCTACACATACTTTATTTTCTGTTTTGACCAAATAAAAACATTTATTTCTTTATCAGACCAATTTCTAGATGGTTTCCACATCATCTCCAAGACCATCTTGCAGCTGCAAAAGAAGTGCATCCTCATCCTAAGGGAACTCCCAAGCAAGATAATTAAAATCGAGATTTTGAGTAGGAAAGTGGAGAGTTCATAATATCATAAATCGTGAAATCTAACACAATCGTAGATTCTACTTTTTTTAAATATATAAATATATATATATATATATATATATATAATAATAATAATAATATTTTTTTAAAAAATAAATAAATAAGAGAAATTAAAAAAATTATTTGAGGAATGATTCAACCTTTATACAAAATTATTTTAGTTTATATAGTCACATTTTTCTATTTTACTTAATGTATTACATGAAAAGTAATTAAGTAATTAAAAAGATTAATTGATGTGTTGGATATATTATGAAAGAGTAATAACAATATAAAATCTATGTAAAAGCATCTAGTGTCCAAATGAGATCCAAATTAAAGTCAGGAACCCTATACATTCAAATCAAATATACACACATAACTAATCAATTCATTTGTTAGTACTTCATCAAACTTAAGTCTACAAAATCAACTATTTTGACAATACTTAATAAAACTTAAGTTCATCTAATATAAATCACTCTCATAATCCAAAGTCATTAGTTTGATCTCCTTCATGAAGCACATCAATGAGAACATTCTCCTCCTCTAAAGTTAGGATGGCAAGAACATCATCATCTTCCACACCACCTTGGACTTTACCTTCAACCAAGTGTTCATAATCTCCATTTGAACTAAGAGTATCATTTAAATCTATATTGCCAAAGTGTGTGAGTTATGGAGTGTATTTTTTTTCTGGCTAATAAGGAGAAGTCCAAGAAAATCTTGTTAGTGGATGATCTAATGACTTTGAATGTGTGAGTGTGACTGAGGTTTTAGAATTAAGAGATGGTTAAAATGCCTTAATTAAATTAATTTAGTTTTATTTTAATTGGATTTGAAATAAAACCCAATCAAGGAATAAGAAGGAGGAATAAACTCCAGAAACTCTTCATTTGCCTTAATTAAATTAATTTAGTTTTATTTTAATTGGATTTGAAACAACTGTGCCAAACAACATAAGGGACTCTTAATTTGAAATGAGATGAGACTCTTCATTTGAAACGGGTGCGGTGCAAAAAGAAGCTAAAAAGACTTTTCATTTGAAATGGGGTTGGAATGAGGAGTAAAGGTGAAGAGACTCTTTATTTTTTAAAAATTTTAATTATATTAATGCATTAATTTTAATTGGTTCAAGGTCATGTATCACAATGTCAGAGTTAATTGCATTAATGTCAGAGTTAATTGCATTAATTTTGAATAAAATTGTTCGACTATCCGTACTATTGTTACAATTTTACAAGTAAACTCTATCGTACCATTGTTATAATACAATTTTACAAGTAAACTCTCGATCTTAACTATTATGCTCCAAGTCCCATTATCTTTTTTGGGTGCCCTTAGTGAAAGCTAGTTTACCTACTGTGACGACAGAACACACTAGAAATTATCGCTTCACCTTCCCTTTTTTATTTTTTTTCTTTGACACTTGTTTCGAAACATAGGATCTGTGGACATTGAGATACCTCTGTATGTTGTGTAAGAGGGTGGACAAGACAATTCAACATCTTTTTATCAATTGTGTAGTGGTGAAGGAATCGTGGGATGCTTGTGAGAGATAGGTTGGGATACTGTGTGTTAGACATGAGTCTTTTTCGACTCATTATCATCATTTTCAACTATCAATGTTAATTACAAAAGTTTACCAATTATGGAAAATATTATTGGTGGCTATTTTGACTGAGATACGGGCTCATAGAAATAAAGTGATTTTTAAAAATGGAGTTGTGGACAGTGTGGAGATCTTTAGCCAGCCTAGATCAGAGGTTGAAACTGGTTAAAACATAGAGTAAAGAGAGCTCAATTTACTTATTATGATTGGATCTTATGTCCATTGTTTAAAATATTTATCTTAAGAGGTTGTAAAGCTCTCACTTGTTCTTCTGACCTAGATTGAGTTGTGATTGCAGGTAAACAGGCACAGCCACTTAGACGGGATCGTCAAGGGTTAATTATGAAAGGACTTCATATTATATGTAACACATTGAGTCGTGCTTTATAATTTTAACTTGGTCTTATGTGCTCTCTTGTGCATTTCTACACGTGAAATTTTTTTTTCTTGTAATAAAATTGGAGCACCCCTAAATTGCTCCTAGTTATATAATTCTTTATTGTTGAAAAAACCAACCAAAAAGTTGGTGGAAAAAAGTCTTAATTAGTGGAAAAAAAATAATAGTTTTATTAAGTGACAAATTCATCCAATTTTTTTGAATTACCATGTGTGAGTGGTTCAATTAGCTGTAATCAAAAGGTTATATTGAGCTTCACTTAATCTATTCTTATTTATATTTGTTGTTTTTTAGGATGTAATGTATTTAGAAGTGTTATGTTGTTTAAATAAAATGGTATTTAGCTTTCTAATTTGAGATGTTCTCTCAAAATAGTACATTGATTGTACATTGTTTCTAAAGATGGTTTCTAGCAGAATTATATTAAATGGATTGAAAGATCTCTCTGTACTTTTGATTCAATATATATAACAAATCATATATTCTTTTAATTAAATAAATATCTTATATAAATGTGTCATAATTAACTATATATTATGAAAAAGTTGAATTATTTTTTAAGAAATAAACAAGTTATTTGATTTGACTAATTCTAAGGAAATAATAAGCTATTTCAATTAACTTATATAAAAAGATCGAATTCAACAGCTTATTTTTAATATTTAAAATATATAACTAAGAATGTCTAATAAAGATATTATAAATATTGTTTTCATAGATGAAATTACACTTGATATTTCAAACAAGTTATCTTTATCTTTTGTCCAAACATAACTTGCAATTTAAATTATGTGAAGACTCATTATAAATTAAATTGAAATATCTTGACTAAATATTTTGAATGTTGAACAAATACATACCAATGTGTTATCTCACTTGATATTTGGACTTTGTAACAGTATTCATTACCAATTAAGTTGAAAGATTTGGACAAACATAATGCATAGCAAGATATAGATATAATAAGTGGACACACAACAGCCAAACACAACACATGCAAGATATATATTAGGGTTTAATACTCCATGCCCAAACAGAATGTATACAAAATATAATATATCAGCTTAAAGTATTGACTAAAATACAAGCATTATGTTTACTAGTGAATGTTAAATGTTGTTATTAATGTCAGAGAAAACTGAGTTTCTTTTATATATATTGTTGTTTTTCTTTATACATGCAAATTATGATTATGATATAGAAAACCTATTATGTTGTTGTTGATGAAATATGACATTATGTTTGAATCCGTTATTCATAGTGTGTCTTGACTATACACTAATTTTCCTATCATCCACCTTATCATTTCTATGTTGATGATACCCAAATGCATCATTAACCATGTGACACATTGGATTATTATCAAGAATATTTTCATTATCTTCTTGCAGCATTACATGTGTTTCATATGTAACATATATTCCTATTCTCTCTCCATGTTGAAGCCGCACTTTGTATCCAATTGGAAAGGGTTTAAGAATCAAGTGCTCATACACTACTTCACGACATTACAATTTGTTAAGTTGCATTTCTGACATGGACATATTATCTTTCCCTCACACCATTATTAACAAATGCAAACTTCAAAAATCTATTCAATATATTCAAGTGTATCTCTAGGCATGTTTATCTAAGATTCATCCATTGTGAGAGTCTGATCAAGGCAATATAATTTCATTTAAAAAGTTGTATTTACATCATTTAAAGAGAACAATAATTATAAAAAAAAAAAAGATAACATCAGATATAATATCTAAATAAATAACAAATACACTTTATAATTTAATCACTATTTTAATGTCTAGGTTTCTGTTTGGCTAGTCCCATTTAAAACAATTTAAGTCTATTTTTGGCCGGCAACCATAATCAGCACTACATGGGATAGTTGTATAGGCTAATAACACCATTAAGAAAAAAATAAAAAAATATAATTGAATCTAAATTTCAAACTGAGTTTGAAAAGTGATTATAAGAAATAAAAAGTTATATAATCTTATCTAGAAGGTGACACAAGAGGAGTGACATAGAGAAAGTTAGCTAATAGCATGAATATTTAAAATTTGCATTTAATATATATATATATATATATATATATATATATATATATATATATATATATATGTATATTATGAATATAAACTATATCTAAATATCAATAAAGATATTATTTATTTATAATATACTTATATTATTAATATTATTTTTCTACCCATTTTATCGGGAAAAGATGGTTCACATGGAGTAGCGTCGAAATTGTATGGTACAAGATTATCTTATGCATCGAAAAATTGACCGCAACAGGATGATGTTTGGGGATAGAAAACTGGATGAACCATTAGAGACAACTCTCCATCCAGTTCTCCATCCCCAAAAATCATCCTGTTGCGACAATTTTCCAGTGTTTATAGTAATCCCGTACCATACAGTTCTGCTGCCACTCGTGTGAACCATCTTTTCCAAGTAAAAGGGGTTGAAAAATAATATTAATATCTTTATTGTAATTTAGATATAATTTATATTCATAATATATATATATATATATATATATATATATATTAAATACAAATTTTAAATGTTATTTTTTAAACTTAATATAATTGCTAATTTATTTATTAACATATTATGAATATTTTTTAAATAAAAACTTCAATAATTAAAAATTTTAAGTAAAAGAAAGAGTATAAATTATCCAAAATTATATATTTCCTTAAATATAAGTTTGTATATAATTAATATTTCTAGGTAGAACAATATCTATAGGTAAATTTCGTTTGCTATAATTGGCTTATTACATACAGGTACAATCCTTCCAAGCTAAAATTATTTATAGCTTATATTATATCGGTAATTTTTCATAGATAAGTTTTAGATTTTGGTAACTCAGACACTTTCTTTTCTACACTTAAATCAATTGTTTAAACTTCCATTTTGTGAAGAAACAAAAGGATAATTATGTCAATATTTATCACCGTAGTGATATTTATGCCCTCTCTCTCAAGGATAATGGTGGTAGTGATTAACACAAGGAAATCATGTATTAACTCAAAAGTTTGTTTATATTCAGGTGGAAGGAGAAGATCACTCATCCTACCATAAAAGATAAATAAAACCTACAGAAATAATATAAATGATTACATCAAGTAACCCTGTAATTCAATTATCAAATTATAGTAAAATTGCAAAGTAACTATTAGCTAAATATTATATTTGAAAAAAAAAGAAAGAATACTTACTTTAATGATTTCGGTCCACAAGGATATAAATTTTTGCTATTCGTATTATTTCAAATAACTCAGCCAAACAAAACAATAAATCATTATTTTTAGTGAACCATCCTACATCAATATCTATTTCCTCCACCAAAGAAAGGTTAATCTCACTGTAAAAATAATATAAATCAGAGTCACAATTTTTAAAATATTCAAGACTTGGTGTTGTTAGCTCAATAACACAGCCCACATCAAACATCTCGTTCATTCTCAAGCCTTATATATTCAAATATGTAAGATAGGGAGCAAGGATTTTAATCCTATTGATTTCGCCAAAGTAGTAACAATTATAGAGGAACAAATGTTTAAGGGGAGGAAAACTAAAAGTGATAGTCTCAGTGGATCTGAAACAAACAAAGTTTGAGAATAGTGAGAGAATATAAAAGAAAAAATTGAGAAAGTTTCATCATGACACATTCAACATGAATTGTAAGGACGGTGTATCAATAATGGTCAATGATGAAATCTATTAAATGCTCATCATCCATTTCATTATGACATTCTAAGCTAGGCTTGAACACATTGGTGGAACGATCTCTATAAGAGAGAAAATGATGTACGAAATACTCGAGAAGTGAAGAATCTTCGAATGATTAGTCATGGAAGTTAGGCACCGATACAAAAACTCAAATCTACCTCCATCGCTTACTTAGAGTACTTGTTTGAACAACAACTTTTGCATCCAGAGTAGAAAGTATACAATGGATAATCTCATCTGATAACTTACTAAGTTTGTCTTCTTTCTTTACTCTATCACTCTTCTTATTCTTTTTTTGCTCCTTTGCTGAGTTCAAAGTTTCTCTCTTGTTGAGTGTGATGTTTGTTCTCCTCATTCTTCCAATTTTTTTCTTTCTTTACTTTCTCCTTCCCGGATACCTAATTTTACAAGTACATTTAAGTTCCTATGACACCATTAGTAAAAAGAAATATTTTTAGTTTTATCTTTTTTTAAATTTTGTTTTATTTAAATTCATTTTATTATATTTAAATTCCTAGAAAACATTGAATTTTCCGAAGGAACAAAAAAAAAAAGAAAAGAAGAGTTATAGAGCAAAGAAAGAAGACAGACTTAGTAAGTTACTAGATGAGATTATCCATCGCATACTTTCTACTCTATATGCAAAAGTTGTTGTTTAAACAAGTATTCTAAATAAAGCGATAGAGGTATATTTAGGTTTCTGTACCAGTGTTTAACTTTCATGACTCATCATTGGAATATTCTTCACCTCTTGAGTATTTCGTACATCATTTCCTGTCTCATAGAGATCTTTCCACCAATGTTTTCAAGCTTAACTTAGAATGTTATAGTAAAATCAATTATGTACATTTAGTAGATTCCATCATCGACAGTGTTACTGATACACCATCTATATTCACAACTATTAAGGTTCTTACAATCCATGTTAACTGTGTCGTGATGAAACTTCCTCAACTTTCTGTTTATAGTTCTCTCACTATTCTCAAACTTTGTTTCATATCCACTGAAACTAGAACTTTTAATTTTCCTTCCCTTAAACACTGTACCTCTGTAATTGTCAATTTGAGTGTGGACCGAAAAACTCTCTTGATCCATTTTAAGACTGTTTCAATCTGAAATATTTACATTTTCATGGTTGTCACTACTTTAAGGAAATCAATATGTTCAATATCTTTGATGCCCACCTTATATACTTAAATATATCAGGATTGAGAGTGGATGAGAAGTTTGATGCTGACTGTCTTATTGAGATAGCAACATCAAAGCATGAATATTTTAAATATTGTGAGTTTGATTTGTATTATTTTTCCAATAAGATTAATCTTTCTTTAATGGAGAAAATAAATATTAATGTATGATGGTTCACTAAGGATACTGATTTATTGTTTCGTCTAATTGAGTTATTTGAAATAATGTGAAAAGCAGAATTCATATATCGTGAACCAAAATCGTGAAAGTATTCTTTCTGTTATCAAATATAATATTTAATTAATTCTTACTTGCTGCTATCTTATTATAATTTAAAAATTGAATTACAGTTGTTTGATGTCATCATTTATATTGTCGGTAGGTTTTGTCTGTTTCCTGATATCTTAAATAGTGACCTTCTTCTTTCATTAGAATGCAAACTTTTGAGTTAATACATGATATTTCATCATCCTTTGGTATACCTCACAAGGTGAAAGCTTATTTGTTTAGTGAAAGTTCATTATTTGATTCATATCAATATGAAAGTATGAAAAAAAAGAGTAAATAAAAGCATTTTTTGTAGACCAAAAAATACTGTTATTTTTTTTTATTATGATGTTTTTAGATTAGAAGTTAAACTTGTTGGCTATTTTGTTATCTTCATGTAAGGGATATATTACAAGTCTTTTTTGCTCTTTAATGTAAAAAAAAATATGTTATAGCATATGATTCCCAATTATATGTATCACCATCAAACAGATTCTGCTTTATGAGTTTTATTTAGTTTGCAGATTCACGGTTTTTTTTTTTACTAGTCAACAGCTCTATGTTCAAATTCTATCTTAATAAATTTTTTTTTACTTTACCTATCACTTTATTTTCTTTTATAATAAATTATTAACTTTTACATTTAAAATAATTCAAATGACATTTATCAACTTCAATAAAGTTTGTAGTTCTCATTGATGGTTAAGGATTTACTTAAATAGAAATAATATATCTTAAGTACATTGGTTTAGTTTTTCTTTCTTGAACAAAATATTTATTTCTTTGAGATGCATTAAACCGGACTAATATCTACATTATATCAACTTCCATTTAAAATATATAAGTAGTTAGATAATATTCAGACATCATGTTAACAAAATGTGGATAGAATACTTATAACAGTCAATTCTTTTTAGATTTTCTAAATAAATTTTAAAAAAATAAAAGTCAAATGCCATATTTAATGAGATAAATCTTCTTGCACATACCTTATATCTACAATTAACGGGAAATACATATATTTAATTAATTTTCAGCCTATCAGTTGTACTATATCAGTTTTAGACCTTATAATTATATAAATTATAAAACCTAAAAGACTAAAAAAAACTCTAAATAAACACAATTTGAAATAGTTTATAATTACAATAACATAGGTGGGAAAAAGTCTTAATTGGAGGAAAAAATAATGTTTTTCTTAAGTGACAACTTCATCCAATCTTTGAACTACCATGTCACTCACATAATTGAGTGGTTGAATTAGCTACTAATAAAAAATTGTATTGAGCTTCACTTAGTCTAGTTCTTATTTATATTTGTTGTTGTTTTAGGAGTGTTATGTTGTTTAAATAAAATAGTATTTAGTTTTCTAATTTGGGATGTTCTCTCAAAATAGTAAATTGACTGTACATTGTTTCTACAAATGGTTTGTAGCATAATCATCTTAAATGGGTTGAAAGATCTCTTTAGACTTTTGATTCAATATATTTTTTCTTTTATAAAAAATTATATATAATAAATCATATATTATTTTAATTAAATAAATATCTTATATAAATATTTGTGTCATAATTAACTATATATTATCATAATGTTGAATTATTTTTTATAAAATAAACATGTCATTTGGTTTGACTAATTCTAAGGAAATAATAAACTATTTGAATTAACTTATATAAAAAAAATTGAATTCAATAGCTTATTTTTAATATTAAAATATATAACTAATAATGTCTAATAAAGATATTATAAATATTGTTTTCATAAATGAAATTACACTTGCTTTATCAAGATATTTCAAACATTTTCTTCGTCAAAACATAACTCGCAATTTAAATCATGTGAAGACTCATTATAAATTAAATTATTATAAATTAAATTGAGATATCTTGACTGGATATTTTGAATCTTGCACAAATGGCATGTAGATGATACAGGCACTATGTTTAGTGTATGTTAAATATTTGTTATTAATGTTTGAGCACACTAAACTCCTTATATATACATATATACTTTTTGCATTATAAATATGTATGCAAATTATGATTAAGATAAAGAAAACAGATTATATTATTGTTGATGAAATATGACATTATTGAATCCGTTATTCATAGTGTGCCTTGACTATACACTCATTTCTCTATCATCCAGCATGTCATTCCTATGTTGATGATATCTAAATGCTTCATTAACCAGGTCACACATTTGATTATTATTAAGAATTCTTTCATTATCTTCTTGCAGCATTACATGTGTTTCATCGGTAATATTTACTCCTATTCACTACCCATGTTTGAAGTCACACTTTATATCCAATTGAAAAGGGTTTAAAAATCAAGTGTTCATACACTACTTAACCACACTACCATTTGTTAAATTACATTTTTAACATGGACATATTTTCTTTCCCCTCACACCATTATTAACAAATGCCAAGTTCAAAAATCCAAGTTTTCCATATATTTGTATCTCTAAGCATATTTATCTAAGATTTATGCATTGAAATGAGAGTAGGCAATATAACTTCATTTAAAAAGTTGTATTTACATCATTTAAAAAGAACAATAATTATAAAAAAAAATAACACATCAGTTATAATATCTAAATAAGTAAATATAAAATATTTTTAGATGTACTTTAAAATTATTTGTTGACAAAGACACTTTATAATTAATCAGTTTTTAATGTCTATGTTTCTATTTGACTAGTTTCATTTAAAACAATTTAAGTCTACTTTGGTCCGCAACCACAGTTACCAGTACATGGGTTAGAGTTAGCTGTATAGGCTAATAACATCATTTAAGAAAAAATAAAAAATATAATTGAATCCAAATTTCAAACTGAATTGGAAAAGTAATAATAAGAAATTAAAAACTGAATTGGAATAAGATATAGCCTAAAAGGTGACACACGAGGAATGACATAGAAAAAGTTAGTTAAAGGCATGAATCCATAAAAAATTTAGCTTAAAGATTGCTAAATAATTACGGTTGTTTCAAATGAAAGTTGGGTATAAGGCAAAATAAGGTCCCTAATGTGAACCTATCAAATAACTTAATAAGGTGATCAGGATTCCATTCCAATAAAATACAAAATTCTTTTTCTTTTTAATTTATAAAAAATAATTAAGTTTTGCTAAACATTATTTATCTTAAAAAAAGTTCTTTTCACAAAAATGTATCATATAGGTTCAAATTCAGCAAATGCTATATTAAAAGCTGTACACACAATATATAAATAAAGAAAAGAAACAATGAAAAAAAAAAAGTGTAAAAATTCATCATACCAACCAGTTTGACGCAATTAAATTTGAAGACTCGTCAATCTGCGGGGATCCACTTCAAAACTGTGAAAGAGAGAAACAAAATTAATAATAAAACTAATATATAAATGTTAAATAAAAGTAAAATAACATAGCATCATCTAAAATTTATCTAGAACACTCTCTCTTAACATTTTACTAATGTTTTTTAAGCTTTCGCATCATAAAACGAAAAACCCAAAATCAAAAGTTATAAAATGAATAAAATAAGATTATTCTCGGTCTATATTAATCTTGACTGTGAAAGCATCTTTTTCTTTCCGGATTTAATAACTATTACCGGATTTAATAACTATTACAAGACATAGATTTAATAACTATTACGAGACATAGAAGTTGGTAGAGAAGAAAAGATAAAAGTTGATAGAGGAGAAAATGAAAGAAGAGATGGTAGTGATTGATAAATACCGAGTTGAGATAATAGTTTTATAATATAAGGAAGCGGCAGCGAGACACTGTTAGGGTTTCATTATATAGGAAATGTATCTTTAGTTGAAGTAAGAAAGACTAAATCTTATAATATTTAGCTTAAAAAAATAATTAATTAGTTAAATAATAATCAATGAATAATATTAATTTTATAATATACTTCAATATAGACTAAATTTTATATTGAATAATTATTTTAAAACAATTATATTAAATAAAACCATAAATAATTTTATTCCTATATTATTATTAATATTTTTAACTTTTTATCAACAAATTTATAACATAAAATAATTTTTTTAAAAACATTTTAAATATTTTTATCTCTTTATTATATTATTAAACATCTTTACAAATTCCTTTTAAATATTTTTTAAGATTAAAAAAATTAATAATAAACAAATAATTACAAAAGTGATTAAGAAAATAAAATTTATATTTTACATTTACTTGCATAGCCAAATTAATATTTATTTAATTTAAATATTTTTTATCTTATTTATTTTATTTCAAAAAATTTATTTTATTATTCACTTATCTAAAATTTAAATTATATTTTCTACTATTATTCATTATTGGTATTGTCTTTTATTGAAAAATTAAAAAAAAATAAACTAGAAAAAATATGCTAGAATTTGGTTCTCTAGAAAAAGGTTTAGTTTTTTCTTAACTAAAAAAAATTTAAGGAAACAATTTGAGAGATGTTTCAACCTAATTAAAAAAAGATAAAAAGGAATACAACAAACCTCCCAAAGACCAAAATCTACGTAACAAAGACCAAGAAAGAGCCACAATACTGCACTACTAAATGCAATGAAAAGGTACACCAACAAAAGTAATGCAAATTACCAATGTATGTCGGGTTTCATTGTTGAATATCAACTCTATGCACCCTATAAGTCGTAAATTATCAATACTATTTTCTTTAAACAAAGTTGTGACAGTACAACGTGACTTAAAAAAATTACATCATTTTGTGAACAACTCACTCCGCTCATTTCTTTGTCAAACCCAAGCACATCATAGTGCTTTTGCAAGAGATTGGTTAACTCCAACAACAACAGGTGTTTTCGATCGTTCTTTGTGAATCCTATCTCACTTTTCGGTTGTCCAGATTAGTCAGAATGCCCCTTAATCGATCCGTCCCTTAATCGATCCGATCTACTTCACGTACTTGCGATCCCGAGAGAGGTCTTGCATGCACTCTAACGTTCAAATCAGAAAAAATCTTAGTAATGTAGGGTTTAGTAGGATAGAATAACATTACCTTATGTTATGTGTTGGGAATACCTTCCCTTTTATAGCATTTGACTGGGCCTTCTAATAACTAGGCTAGAGACCAATGGGCCTTCTAACTATTGAACTGGAGGTCCAACTTACTAGTGAGACATCTCAACAAAAGAAACCTAAAACTAAAAATCATAAAAATGAATAAAAATTGTTACCAAAAAAGTCAAGTCCAAGTACTCTAAATGATTATAGACCTATATCATTGGCGGGATGCTTTTATAAGATCATATCAAAGATTTTAGCGAAAAGATTGAAAATGACTTTACCGAATGTGATTGATAAATATCAATCTGCATTCCTAAAAGGAAGAGGTATGTCAGATAGTGTTTTAATTGCTAATGAAACAGTATAATACCTTAGGAAGGAAAAGATGAAGGGTGTCATAGTGAAAGTAGATTTTGAAAAAGCTTATGACTCAGTGGATTGAGATTTCTTGATGTATATGTTGGGCAGATTAGGTTTTCATCAAAAATGGATACAATGGATCAAGGCATGTTTGACTTCAGCTACAATTTCGGTTTTGGTCAATGGGAGTCCGACTAAGGAGTTTAAACCAAAGAGGGGGCTTAGACAAGATGACCCATTAACACCATTTTTGTTTATTATAGTGGCGGAGGGGTTGACAGGACTAGTGAGGGAGGCATCTAAGATAAGGATATTAGAAGGGGTTAGAGTAAGATCGAATAATGTGGAAGTCAAAATGCTGCCATTTGCAGATGACACCTTGTTCTTTTGCCAACCACACATGCAGTGTGTTTTACCAGTTAAAGCAGTGCTTTGTAGCTTTGAAATTATTTTTGGGTTGAAAGTTAACTTTTATAAGAGTCATGTGGGTGTTATAGGTTTAAGTGAAGTGGATCCGGTGGTGTTCTCTAATTGCCTTAATAGTGGCTAAATGGTATTTCCATTTAAGTACTTAAGCATGTCTATAGGTGGGAATCCTAGGAGGGTGGAATTCTGGAAGCTTATTATTGAAAAGATTAAGTCTAGGTTATCCACTTGGAAGGGAAAAACACTCTTTATGGCTAGAAGAATTTGTCTTATTAAGTTTGTTCTCACTGCATTATCGCTATTCTATTTCTCCTTTTTTAAAGCTTCTTCTTTTGTGTGTAACATGATTAGGAAGATCCAAGCTAAGTTCCTATGGGGTTGGGGGTTTGATGGTAGGAAGATTGCTTGGGTGGCTTGGGATAAGATGTGCTCTCCTATTGAGGTAGGTGGGTTGGAATAAAAGATATTAGGAGATTTAATGCAACCCTCTTAGCTAAATGGAATTGGAGAATTGGGGTGGAGGAAACGGGTTTGTGGAAGGAAATAGTTGAATCGAGATACAGATCATGGAAGGACATGAAAGTGAGTATGGAAGATAAGAAAAGCTCTGTGTGGTGGAGAGATATTTGGAAAATTTGTGATGTGAGGAATGGCCAGAACTGGTTCACAGTAGTATTAGATGGAAATTGGGTAATGGAAGACTTATAAGCTTCTGGGAGGATAAATGAGTAGGAGACTTACCTCTCATGAAAAAATTTCCTAGGTTATATTCTTTGTCATTAAATAAAGAAACTGTAGTTTGTGAAGTAGGTAACTGGGTGACTGTGGGTAACATGGCTGTCATTAGGTGGAATTTGGATTGGAGAAGAAAATTGTTTGTTTGGGAACAAGAATTGGAAGGGCGACTATTAGCATTGCTATCCACTGTTAAATGGAATAGAGAAATGCTAGATGGATGGATATGAGAGGAAGGTGATAATAAGAACTATGCTGTTCGGGCTGGGTATAAGGTGCTTAAAGTGTTTGACCAATTCCTAGTTGGCCCTTGATTTATACAAATTTGGAAAATCCCAGCAGCTGGCCTTGCTCAAGTATGTGTATGGAGGGTTCTCATCAGAAAGCTACGCACTAGAGATAACTTGATTAGGAGACAGATAGCAACACCTTCATCCTTGTGTCCCTTATGCAATATTGAAGAAGAAATAATTCAACATGTTTTCTTCAAGTGTTCAGTGGCTCAAAAGGTGTGGGACAAGTGTGGAGTAGCTCAAAAGGTGTGGGACAAGTGTGATAGCTGGATAGGTATAGAATCTGTTAGGCACCATACTGCTGTTAATCATTTTATGAACTTTTCTCTCACTTGGTGTAATAATAATACAAATACAGTATGGAAAGGAATGTTGGTTGCTATTGTTTGCGAGATTTGGAAATATAGGAATAATGTGATCTTTAAAGGCAGTGTAGTTGACATCACAGAAATTTTTATGTTGGCACAGTTAAAAGCATGGTCTTGAGCAATGTTTAGATATAAGAGGGTAAATTGTTCTTTTTTTGATTGGTGTTTGTGTCCTCTTGCATGTTTACTGAATTCCTAGCTAGTTCAGGGGTGTTGGGCAGAGGCAATTTCTTAGGAGGGTGTAATCATTTTATAAGGTAAGAGGTAAGGGTGTCTGTAGTCCTTGTTTGGTTTGTTTTGTTTGATTTGCAGTGCAGGACATTGCTGTAGGCAGTAATAAAACAAGCATTGAGGAGCAAACAGTAAAACTAATTGCTAATAGGAATTCTCATTGTGATTGAAGACATTAAAGTTGGATTTACTTTCTTTGAGTTGTTTTTGTGTGTTTCTTGGGTCCTTGAGTTTGGTCAGGTGAGGATAGGGATTTTTTAATTAGATGAGATATTAATATTTTAAAACGAAGGTTTAAGTCGGGAAATTGATCACCATGACTATAATCATGTTTCTTTGTGAACCCTTTTGTTATTTATCTTGTAATAGGATTGGAGTACCTCTTAAGTGTCCCTTTTAATTTTATTCTTAGCTGTTCAAAAAAAAATTCTCAACTTATTGACCGTGAAAACATCAAAATGTCTTTGTCTCCGAATTTAATAACTACTATGAAGCATAGATGTTGGTAGTGGAGAAAAACATAGAAATTGGTAGGTAGAGGAGAAGAAGATAGAAATTGGTAAAGAAGAAGAAAGAGGTAGTGATGGTCGACGGTGGCAAATAAAAGGTAAAGCAATAAAAGAAAAAAAGATAATGGTGATAGTACAAAGAGGCAGCAGAGATGTTGTTAGGGTTTCTTTATATAAGGAACGTATCTTGAGTTGATGTGAGAAACACAAAATAAACTTAGTTTTAATATTTTTCAAAAGATTAATAAATACCTTAAACTTGTATAAAATAATTAAAGATAAAGATCTTTCATCATTATCTCTAACAGTTATATATTTGTGCATGTGAGTGAAGACAGAAGATTCAGGAATAGCCAAAGTACTGCAAATGTTATTATGAAACATGAAGGCAAAATTAAAGGTGTAGCACGGTCAACAATATAGGATGGATAATTTGATCCCTCTTTAGACCCTGGACTACTGTTTTGTAATGTTGATAGTCTATTTGACAATTATAGATTTTGCTTTACGAATTTGGTGTGCTGGTCTGTAGGGTTTTGATTGTTATTCGTGTAGCGTTAGCGGAGTCATTTTAGAGATAGTCAATGATTTTTATTTCGGTTTAAATGATTCTACTGTGTTGTATAAAAGGATTGAAACACCCCTTAAGTGCTTCCATTAATATCATTCTTTGTTGTAACAAAAAATATAAATTCATTATTATAAAGATTTGAAGTCTTTTCACAAAAGATTTTAAATGTTTTTAAATTTATGCTTGAAATAATTCGGAGACAATGTTGAACATTTTGATGCATACTGTAGGAGAAAAAAATGATATATATATATATATATATATATATATATATATATATATATATATATATATATAATATGATTAATAAATAAAAATTTTATGTATAAATAGAAACATGAAAATAAGTTGATAAGGTTCAACTGAATGATTTTTTGTTTTCTTTTTTAACTACAAAATTACTACATCATTTTTTAATCTTTTCTTTTGACTGTTTTCAATATCAACAAATAATATAATAATCTTTATTTCAAAAAAGAATTTAATTAATTTAATAATAATAAATAAATAAAATTAATTTATTTTTTTAACAACATATTACTGATCGGCACCGATCATCGATTATTATCAATATGACTTGTCATAAATATTATTATGTTGTAGTTACTATGAATAATAATATATATTGATAAAATGTTAGATTTATTAAAAATATTGTCAAAAAATGAGTTTAAGTAAAAAATTGTTTTACATTTAAGTATATATTTAGTAAATTGGGATAAAAGATAAAAAAATTGATGATAATGATCGTTAGGTATTTCTATAATGGCATTGTTTGAATTATTATATAATATAAATTTATTAATAACAGACTCAAACAAAATAAAATTAATATAGAAAAATAATATTGATATAAAATAAATTAAACTCGGACTCTTAAACTTTTTTAATCATCATATATGTTTTTAAATTTCACTAGGATAATAAAATAAAATACAAATAATATTTCATTAATCATAAAAAAATTAACAATAAAACATATGAAAAATACTATTTATTAAGCATGCATTGTCAGGGTTGCATGGTCAAATTTAATGTGAACCCCTTCTATGTCAGTTTGGCTAACTGTGCTATAGTCTTTTAATTTTAGGGTTTCTTTTCCCAATTAATTTTGAATCTTCTTCCCGACGTCAAGCCTCCCATTTCCTCTGCTCCCTTTTGTTCATTCGATATTAAATCATTGATTCTTCCTGTTGAACAGGAACGTCCACTCCTCAATAAAATTAATTTATGTGAGTTTAATGTCAACAGGGTTTTCATCAACTTGTTTGAAGAACAGGAAGGAGAGGAAAAGTGGTTAGAGGGTTGTCGCCGGTGTATGGAATCGGTCCCTTAATGGCCTGTGAGTTTGAGAATACGGATCAAGGTCAAAAGGGTGCCATGAGTGGGATACCGGAGTGGCTTGACGAACAGGCTGAAGGGTTGGTGGTGGTGTATGTTAGCTTGGGGAGCAGGACTGAGACAAGGGAGGAGCAGATAAAGGACATGGCTTTGGGGTTAATAGAATGCGGGTATATGTTGGGGAGTGAGTTGATGGGGTAAAGTGAGGGAAAAGGGTGTGGTTGTGAAGGAGTTTGTGGATCAGACCAAGATTCTGGGGCACCCTGCAGTGGGGGGGTTTGTGAGTCATGGAGGGTGGAACTCAATAACTGAAGCCGTGTGGGAGGGAGTACCTATTCTGACATGGCCTCAGCATGGGGATCAGAAGATGACCTCAGAAGCCATAAGGATGAGTGGGTGGGGATTTGGGCTGATGAGTGGGGGTGGGGGACACAAAAGGTGGTGAAAGATTTTTAGCTTAAACTTTTCTTAGCTTAAATATATTTTTAGGAGTTTACATTCTTAGCAAAGATTTTTTTACTACTAAATGACGACAAACAGAAACTAGAAACTTTAAAAAGACTTGAAATAGAAGACACCTTGTTTATTTATTATGTATAGTTCAGTACATGGAACTCAACTTGAGAATCATGTCGTATGAAAAGTGCATGTGGTGCATTTCACTATACTCATTAAGATTTGGATATTCAACGTTTAGTATTGAACTTTCTGGAACTGCACTTTGAATGGCTCAGAAGATAGAGCTAAACGCTTGCCATATTGGTGCTGATATATTCCAATATCACTGCATGGATAGTTGCAATAATTGCACACACTTGGACAATAGACCATCTTGTAAGCATCCTCGTACTTCTCAATCTTGAACCAATTGGTGATGGTTTGAGGGCCAGGGTTGCCAAGAACACCACCAGTTGTGACAAACTACTGTGATGTTGAATAATCATAGTCCTTAAGCTTCCACACTGTGGACTGTGGGCAAGTTGTGTAGGTGGAGAAATAGATGTTCAGATCAGTGGAAACGCGAATCACACCTTTCTTGTCATTAACAGGTACAAAGCTCAATTGCTGGCCTTGGTAACCATCAACAGCTACAACGTCAAGAGGGCAATCTTGACCTGTGGTTGAGAGAGAGAGGCCACCTACATCAGAGGATCCTGGCACAATATAGTAATTCTCACCAGCTCGCACCTTTTTCCCTGATGTGTCCACAATTTGCTCTGGTGCAGGACCTGCTTCCCCAACTAGTGCCTTTGTGCTCAAGCCAACCACTAGGACCAATGTTACCAATGTCATCTTCATTTTTCTGTGTTTAATTTTCTTCTTGTAACTCTTGTGAGATGGATATGGAGGAAGAGGAAGATTTACATTTATATTAGCCGGGGATGGATGTAAATCTATGTACCCATGTGCACCAAATTCATGGATTTCTTCTCATACCATTGGCCTATAAAGATTCAATTTTGTCAACAAATTTTTGTGGTTCACAATCCTGTGATTGTCTAAATTTGTAAGTTTCTGGTGAAGTTATAGTTTGGTTGATACTCAATCCTTCAGAGCCTAACTTCTTGTACCATGTTTAAGACCAGACTGAAGTGAAAGTGCTTCGTCTGTTTGGATGTAAAGCAAAAAGAAGCACATAGATTTGTGTGTTTCCATTCTTTAAGCTCTGTATTGTGAGATTAATGAATATCATGTTTGTTGTCTTTTCTTTTCTTTAGGTTAATTGTTCTTTTGTTCAAATTTAGGCAGGTGGGGCAGAAAAAGAGATTCCATAATCAATAATAAAATATTAGGTATACTACAATTTTTGCACAAACTACATGGTCTTTTTAAATCAATGAAACTTACAAATAAATGAGTTTAATTTTGATGTAGAATCAATGTCATGACTTTTACATTATTAATCAATTACAAAATAAATTGAGTTGTAAATTATTGAAAATCACCACAAGTTTTCATTCCAAAATTATTTGAGTTTTTAAATTTTTTACATTACATGAGTTTTAGTAAAGATTTAGAGATGGATCGTGTAGTTTTTAGTTGTAAAACAAACTGCTTACTTAATCAACTTCTCTCTGTTTAGTAAGTTTGCCATTAAAGTTGCGAAAATAACAAATGACAGAAAAGAATTATTTTAAGAATCCACGAGCAAAATAGAAATTTAACAAAATCACAGAAGTATCTCATGAAGATATTTTATTACGTAGTTTATTCATGCAAAATTAAAACAATATAAAAACATCAATTTTATTCATGCTTTTAAAGATGAAATATCATGTGTTTATTAATTGCATATCAATCAAAACTAAAACATCATCAACACTAACTTTGTAAGGTGCTTCAGTGAGAGCCACACGCTGTTCCCCTTACTTGCCATCCCTAAACACCAAAACACACTAGTAGAAAAAAGGTAATTAATCACGGTTGTATAAGGCTTACAAGCGCGGTTGTACAACCGCATTTGATTCAGCCGCGATAAAAAGTACTGAAGATACAAACGCGGTTGTACAACCGCAATGGAAAGTATAACATACCATCGAGGTTCTTCAAAAACCGCGTTGAAAAATGGTACAGAAGGTTTTATAAATACACCAAAACTGCACATACCAGCGCGGTTGTAGAAGGAACCGTGCTGGTATGTGACATACAAACGCGGTTCTTAATAAACAACCACGTTTGTATGTCACATACCAGCGCGGTTCCCTCTACAACCGCGCTGGTATGTGCAGTTTTTTTTTAAAATTGGCAGCAGCTATTCGCTGCTGCCCAATGACAAAATGCAACCAAAAATGGAAATCCAAAATCAACAAATTCTCAATTCAAAATCTATATCTCCAATACAACAAATTCTCAATTCAAATTTCAAGTTTCCACAATCAGAAGAATTCTAAGTAATGAC
>Ga0209489_105328_pt1:0-15000 | contig 22428 bp, 16 predicted proteins | sample SiratrowhiteBW_FD_187527 | JGI IMG/M metagenome (GOLD analysis project Ga0209489, IMG submission 187527) | Root nodule microbial communities of legume samples collected from California, USA - Siratro white BW (SPAdes) (version 2) | ecosystem: Host-associated > Plants > Roots > Nodule...
GTTTTTTTTAAATTTGTCCTGAGGTTCTTGTTTGTATTTTTTTTTTTTTTTTTTTTTTTTTTTTTTTTTTTTTCTTTTTTTTTTTTTTTTTTTTTTTTTTTTTTTTGAGTTTGATTTAGTACCTTCGTATTCTATTATGTTATGGTTCATATGATGAAATATGATTTTTGAAATTTGAAATCTTAATTTAATTAAGATGCGAAATGTGATAGTGATTTTTAACACAAGTTTTATATAAAAAAAAATTAAAAGTAACTTGAATTGAAAAATAATAAAAACAATAATCGCTAATGGAAAAACAATAAAGGAGTGAACCTCAAGCAAGGATTATGTCTCTACTTTCATTTCCATCTTGAATGTAAGAATTCAAATATAATTTTGTTACTTAAAGAAGTTAACACTACTCAACCGAATTGGATTAACTAAGAGAACAATTCTGAATCAATAACTAAAATCTATACAAATCAAGATTAAGAACCAAATCAATTATACTATTCTCTTCATTTTGATAAACTCTATTTACATCAAGTTTTTTAAAACAAATTAAGTCTCTCTTAAAATGTAGTAAAGAGGCTGAACTAGGTGGAATATTGAGAACAGGACTAATAAAATTTATAGTGTAATTTCCTGTCTTTGACAAGTTAAAATCGTGGGTTTTATAACTTCAAATATAAAGTGCAATTAATCAGGAAAGTAAAATAGCAAGTAAAGGAATAAACTAAAATTGAATTAACACTAATAGGTAATGGCAGTAAAACGATAAAATCAGTAGTTAGGATCGCAAAGCATAAATTGGGATAGAAACAGAACTGAGTAACCAAGAACAACTAGAATTTAGTAACAGATTGAAATGCAGTAAACAACATCAAATTGAATTGAAAAACAGATTGATTATCAGTATCTGTAATAACGGTACAAATTGAAAACCCAAAAAAATTGAATTGAACTGGAATGCAAAACAATTGAATTGAAACGAATATTCATTGAGCAGAATTGAAAGAGATGAATTGAATATAGAAACAGAAATAAAACTGAAATGTTAAACTGAAAACAAAAATTAGAAATAAAATGCAAAGACTAAAACTATACGAACATTCACTAAGAAAATATTTACACAGAAACATTCACTAAAATATATGAACAGTCGTCCACCACCACCGATAAGGCACACCCCCGCTGCAAACCACTCACCCACTACACCTAATGTCGTCCACCTCCACCGATCTGCATCAACAACGTTCTATCCACCCACCTCCCAAATACATTGTTACATTCATTTTATTAAGCAAGAAGTAAAATAGTAATTACAAAAGAAGTACTTTTGATATTTTAAATTTTTTAAAATACCTTGAGAAGGCTTGGAAGTGCATGAAGAAGCAGTATTCCATTGTCTGATCTTTATATAAGGTCTGAAGTGAAGAGTTAATCATGGGCCTTAAATGAACTGAATTGGGCCCGTATGAAAGTTGCATTGTGTGAAAATACAAAAGTACCTCTAAGTACACTGTTTTACGAATGCTGGGACCTTTCGGAATTTATTCCAATCAGCTCGAGTCGAAACTTAGTGATCTCATATCCAAATTAAAACTGAGTCAGGAATCCATTTCAACAAAAATCAGTTCAAACAGACATCTATAAAAAAATAAAAAAATAATAGATCAAACAGTCAACAAATATTTGTACAGAAAATTAAATACAATATTTATGCAAAATTTAATACAACTCTTATTTATACAAAAAAATCAAATCTATGCTAAAAATAAAAAGTAAAAAAGATAGAAATATTTAGGAAATCCAATAAACCTATAAATGTAAATATAAAATGAATTATCAAATTCTCCCACGGCTAGACCTTTGCACTCCCAAATAAAAGGAGAAAATCCAAGCAAAAATTTTATTGAATTTTGAGGAAACTATATATGAAAATTATGAACTCGGTAAAATGTATGAAAACTATCTGAAAGAAAAAACTCATCTGTCAAAGTTTAGAAAATTAAAGTCAAGAATGTATTCAAGCATAAAAGTATTGTAAAAGACAGCTGTGAAGGTTGGGTTGTTAGGGTTTGAAAGCTTTCAATTTTCCCCTTTTTCAATTTTGCAATAACTCTATTTTTACAACAATCCCCCACATATTGCAAAATGTTTTAAAGAATAAGAGAGAAAAATAAATAAATCTTGGGTCTCATAAGATGTAATGCATCGGAGCTGGTATAGCAAGCTATATGAACCAGTCATAGATCGATGAACTTAACACACAATGTAGTTGGTATAGCAAGCTATATGAACTAAGACACTTAGTATGTGTTAGAGGTTTATCAATCACAATACACCCCCATTGTGCCTAATAGGCCATGCGCGTGCCCGATATTCATGAGTGCTCTAGATATCTTGCCAAGATCTCATGCAAGCGGCCCCACTTGACACTCATATAGGTAATTTCATCAAGTATATGCTGCAAATCATACACCACCCATAAGGGATATGAAAATCATTAAAACTTTGTTATAAACTAAAATTCATACTCCACATGGAATTTTAACAATAAATTTTACCTTCTCATTAATGTAGTATCTAGCACCTTCACACACCATAGGAATGGACAAATTGATTTTAAATCAATTTTGGGCTAGCAGAACTAACAAGTGACTTGTTTTTACCCATATGAACCCTATTCATGGGATCTCCAATCACAAAGGTTGGGTTTTCATCAATTGTTTGTTTGCAAGTGGCTTGAGTCTCATTCCCCTCGATGTTTCTAAAATCATCTTCCTCCCTAGAGGTTTTGTTAGAGGATTGACCAAATTCCGTTATGACTTAACATAATCAATGGAAATTGTTCCCCTCTTTAGCAGCTGCTTTACCAAATTATGTATCAATTGTATATGTCTATTATTTCCATTGTAAGTTTTGTTTTTAGCTATAACTATTGGCGATTGACAATCACAATGTATTGATACATATGGGGTTGGTTTCATTCCTAACGAAATGTTTGCTAAGAAGTTTTTCAACCACTCAACTTCACTACCAGCCATTTTAAGAGCAATAAACTCTGATTCCATTGTTGATCTAGCAATAATGGTTTGTCTGACTGATTTCGATGTAACTGCACCACCACCAAGTGTAAATACATAACCACTAGTAGATTTTGTCTCATCTGAATCAGAAATCCAGTTAGCATCACTGCACCCTTCTAGCACAGCGGGAAACCACTATATTCAATTACATAATCCATTGTACCTCTTAAATATCTCATAAGTCTTGCAAGTGCATCCCAATGATCCTGACTAGGACATTGAGTATACCTGCTCAGTCTACTTACTGCATAAGTAATGTCTGGTCTAGAAAAGCTTATTAATTGCAATAAGCTCTCAATTATCTGGGCATACTGAGATTGAGAAATAGATTCTCCTTTATTTTTCATTAACTTGGAGTTAGCATCATAAGGGGTGCTTACTGATTTAAAATCATAATAGCCAAACTTCCTAAGAAGTTTCTCAGTATACTGCTCTTGAGAGAGTAATATACTATCTCCCTTCCTTATGACTTTAATCCTAGAATCACACTTGCTTCACCCATGTCTTTCATTTCAAACTTAGATTCAAGAAACAATTTTGTTTTAGAAACTATATCAATACATGTACCAAAAATAAGCATGTCATCCACATATAAACATATAATGACACATTCACCATTTTCAGATTTAGTGTACACACATTTATCAACATCATTAGTAGAAAAACCATCACATAGTAAAACATTATCAAGTTTTTCATGCCATTGTTTTGGTGCTTGTTTAAGCCTATACAAAGATTTTAAAAGTTTGCATACCTTTTCTTCTTGGCCAGGAGCTACACATTCTTCGGGTTAAGTCATATAAATTTCTTCCTCTAGTTCACCATTCAAAAAAGTTGTCTTAACATCCATTTGATGAATAACTAACCTGTGGATAGATGCTAGAGCTAGCAACACTCGAATGGAAGCAATCCTGGTAACTGGAGCAAAAGTATCAAAATAATCTATGTTAGGTTTTTGAGAAAACTCTTTTGCTACTAATCTTGCCTTATACTTTTCTATCGACCCATCAGGATGATACTTTTTCTTGAAGATCCACTTACAATCAATAGGTTTTGCTCCTTTAGGCAAATCTACTAAAATCCAAGTGTTATTTCTCTTAATAGAATCAATTTCAGTCCTAATGGCCTTGTCTCAATGCTTAGCATCAGGAGCACTAATAGCTTTTGATAAACTTAATGGTTCATTTCCAACAAGATAAGTATAAAAATCATCTCCATAGGAAGTTTCCTTTCTCTGTCTCTTACTTCTCCTCAAATTCTCACACATTGTATCACTAGCAATGTCTATATGTTGTTCAGAAGTACTAGTAACCTTTAAGGGAAAGATATGTTCAAAAAACTCAACATTTTTAGTTTCTACTATAGTATTACGTTTAATTATTTCACTATTAAGAACAAGAAATTTATAGGCAGCACTATGTTCAGCATAGCCTAAAAACAAGCAATTAGAAGTTTTAGAACCTAGTTTCCTTTTCTTAGGATCAGGTAACATCACTTTAGCTATACACTCCCACACTCTTAAATATTTGAGATTAGGTTGAAAACCTTTCCAAAACTCATAGGGTGTTTTGCCGATTTTCTTATGAGGTATTCTATTTTACAAAAAAACATGCTGTAAGAAGAGCTTCACCCCAAAGATTATCAGGAGCATTAGAACTAATAAGCATAACATTAATTATTTCTTTAAGAGTCTTATTTTTTCTCTTTGCTACTCCATTTGATTCAAGTGAATATGGTGGGGTTACTTCATGAATAATTCCTTCTTTAACACAATAATCATTAAATGAAACATATTCACCACCTCTATCTGATCTAATCCTTTTAATCTTGTTATCTAATTGATTTTCAACTTCTGTCTTATAAGAAAGAAACATATCAAAAGCTTCATCTTTATGTTTTATTAAGTACATTTTTGTATATCTTGAATAATCATCTATGAAAGTCACAAAATAATTTTTACCACCTCTAGTCATGGTTTGTTTTAAATCAACAAGATCAATATGAATTAAACCTAACAACTCAGTTTGACGTTCTACAGAATGACATACTTTCTTTGTAAATTTTGATTCTACACATACATCACATTTCCTACTTTGTTTATCATGCATATTAATTAATCCTAGTCGTTGCAATTTAATAACATACGAAGAATTTACATGTCCCAATCTAGCATGCCAAATATTATAAGAGTCAACAATATAAGCAGAAGACAAGATTCAAATTCATTAATAATTTCAGAAACATTCAGTACAAAGAGAACTTGATCACAATATTCCTTCCCCACAAACACATTATTTTTTGTCATCACAATCTTATCAAATTCGAATGACACTTTGACCCCTACCTTTCCCAATAGTGCTACGAGATCAAATTAACTCTGATTGATGGCACATGCAGCACATCACTTAAAGCCAAAGTCTTCCCAGATATGAGCTTTAGAAGAACTTTACCTTTTCTTAGGACAAAAGTAGTCCTAGAATCACCAAGATAAACTTATTCTTCTCCATCCCCTACATTGGAGTAGGAGGAAAATCCATTTCTCTTTGCACAGATATGCTTGGTAGCCCTATAGTCTACCACCCATTTGCTCACATTTGTCACAAGGTTCATTTGTGAAACGACCGCACAGATTGTATCTTCCCCTTCGGCTACATTTGCCTTAGGAGGATTGTCGTTCTTGACCCTAGGTTTGCACTGAGGTGCATGGTGACCTGGCTTTCCACAAACAAAGCAGTTTCCCTTCTTCTTGAAGGTGGGTTTGGGTCCACTGGGATGGAAAAATTAGATTTATTTTCTTGTGATCAGGTTTTTTCTCGTACCTTTTCAAAGATGGTCTGTCTTCTATCGTATTTGCTTTGGCAGATAAGGCCTTAGCTCTTGCAGAAGCACACTCCTTCCAGTTGGTGTCTTCAATGATGATGTGAGTGATGAGGTCTGGTAGTGACATCTGTTTATGCCTGTGCTTCAGCTGTTGTTTGTAGTCTGTCTAAGACTGCGGAAGTTTCTCGATCAGAAGTTTCGAAACAAATTCATCAGGAACAACAATATTCTCTGCTTTAATGTCTTCAAGTCGCTTGTGATATTCATTGATTTCAATCTTGATATCCTTGTCCTCTATCATCTCCCAGTAGTAATACTTTCTGATAACGAATCTTTGTCGGATGACATCTTCGGCAGTGTATTTGAGAATAAGAGAATCCCAAATTTCCTTTGCTTCCTTGTAAGAGCAATACACATCGAACAAATCGTTAGATAATGCATTGTGCATGGTGTGACGACATACCTTATTTGCATGAATTCAATCTTCAATTTGTTTCGCAAAAGAACTGGTGTCCAGTTTGGACGTCGTAAGTGTAGAGGCAACTTCGTACATGTCTAACAGGGTAGACACACGTTCCTGCCAGTGTCGAAAGTTTTGACCCGAGAAGACTTCAATCTTCGAAACATCCAAAAATGGCTTCACGAAGATGGTTGACGTTCTGGAAGCACTGTTTGACATCTCCGGCACAGTGTTGTTGTTTTCCACACTGTCAACCATAAGTCCTTAAGATTGTTGTAAAAGACGGCTGAAAAATTAATAAACTAAATTCCGGAGGCATGATAAAATATCATTGTCCTTAAGGACTTATCTGCGATAAATGCAGGATACAACAGGAACTTCTCAGTTAAAAACTGAGGATCTCAGAACTAGTAAGAAAGCTCTTTAGAGTAAAAGATACCCAAGATATTTAGAGAAGAAATAGAGAATGAGAAGAGAGAATATGAAAAAGAGAAGAAGATAAGATGAAGAGCTCTTGATTTTGTGTGTTTTTGGAATGAGAGATGTCCCCTATTTATAGAGGATGGGAAGTGAGAGGTTTGGGCTGTGAAGGAGTAGTGGAAGAAACGACCTCCACCATCCACGCCCAAGAGCTGCCCCCAACATTCACAAAGTGGTTCTCAACGTTCAAAAATATGCTACAACGTTCATGAATCCACGTTTGAAGCTTCTGAAACTACATCTGTTTCCTCCGCATAATGTGCAACGTTTAGAGTTTTTAGAAGAGAAGTGGTTGCTGGAGAGATTTTCGCAAATCTATAGAGATTGGGTTGTTAGAGTTCGAAAGCTTTCGATTTTCCCCTTTTTCAATTTTGCAATAACTTTATTTTTACAACTAAGTGAAGGAGAATTTCAATCAAATTAATATGTAGATGAAAATTCAGTAAAATTCTCATGACTCATTAGTGTTTGAGTTGGTATTATTCACTTCATGAATACAAGCATTGCAATAGCCTGCCTCTAATTTCTACTTAGTAAAACACATGCAAGATCAAAATGTTTTTTATTCAACTTGTAATGTAGTTAAGGTAAATGTGGAATAAAAGGATTTAAGGCTTCGAACGAAAAAGAAGGTTGGAATAATGGGAAATATATTGTGTTGCAACTGACAATGAAAAAACTTTGAAAAAAAATAGAAGAATAATCATAATAATTTATCAAGGAAAACAAATACAAAATTAGATTTAGAGTTTGAGAGTTAGTAACGTATAAAAATATATTAACATGCTACTATGTTGTTATAAAACAATACCTTTAATTAAATATACAAAATAAATGTGATTTTTTAAAATATTTTTTCTTTTTCAAAAACATAAACAAAAATAGATGTAAAAGAAAAAATAAAGAAAATAATTTAAATTTTTTTAATTTAAACCAAACAAGATAACCTTATTCTTACATATTTTCATTCACAATCAAAATTTAGAATTACGAAGTTGTAAAATTAAAAAATGTTTGTTTTCACGTTGATATTTCTAATTTTGAAAATTTAATACTTTTTAATTTACGATGATTAAAGTAGACGAAAATACATGCGATTATACTCCATATTCATGCGAATTATGTGAATCATACAATGAACGAAGATAATATAAATTATTCATTAATATTGCAATTTTTTTATGTGAATTTTATTCATGAAAAAACAAGGTTTTTAATTTAAAAAAAAAATACTAAATATATGATAATGATACAAATACCCAAAAAGTTATTCTTCAAAAAATTCATATTTATTTAAATATCAGATGATGCATATTATAATATACATATCTAAAATTTATTTAAACATATAAGTATAATATAAAATTATTATATAAAAAGATATCGTAAATAATAAGTTTAAGTATAAGACGACACATGCTAATATATAGAATTTATACTGAAAGAACCAGTGCTAAAACATTAATATTATTCTAAGAGATGGTGAATGCAATCGTACTTATATTTAAACTATTCGGTGCAAACTAAGACATGTTTCTCACTTTTCTTATTACAGCTTAACATTATCAATCAAATCTATTAAAACAAAAAAGAAAAACTTGCGATAGAAAGAATGGGCCTACCGTAACAACAAAAAAGCCCGGATGACAAAAGCTAGACTTCTCCCACACACAAAAAAACGTAAATGGACCCACCGAAATTGGTATATAGAATGCAGCAAAAGGCCAATCATTGGTGTACAAATGAAAATAACAAGTGGCACCCTCGGTTCAAAATGAGGAATTTTGGGCATATGTGAAAAACAAAACAAAGCAAATGTTGTCCTATGTACCAAACTTTTAAGGCAAATGTTGAAATGGTGATTTTTTTTTTTTTTACAAAAATAGGTAAGTCGTATTATGGAGACACGACTTCTTTACTTGAAATTGTTTTACGTTGGCACGACTTTGTGAAGTCGTGCCACACTTCAGTTTATTTTTTTTTAAATTTTACGTTTGTCTAAAGTCGTGTCATGATAGCACGACTTCTTCATTTGAAGTCATGTCTTCGTGGCATAACTTACCTATTTTTTTAAATTTTTTTTACACCTTTTTAGTAAAATCGGAAAAAGGTTGCTCCTCTGTAATGTTTTTGCCAAACTTTTAACGTAAAGTTCAGGGAAAGGAAAGAGAAGCATAATCTTTTAATCTATAGCCAAACAACTATTAATTCCTCAGCAAAATCTCAAATAAATGAAAGTGCCTACATTAGACTAATATCAATGGGAAGCAAACACTTAATTTCTATGTAACATAATAGCTAGTATGTAATTTACCATAAAGATAAAATAATATTGATATATAATGTTATAAAATTTAAATACAAAAAGTCAATATTTAAAATTAGATATTAATCAATAAAAATTTGAAATTTTATTAAGATGGTAATTAAAAATAAAAATTCCGTATCTAATTTTATTATTTTACCGACCAAAAATTAATATGTGAAGTAGATTAATAATGATTACAAATTTTTTTTCTAATTATATGCAAGACTTAAAAAAAATTATTTTTAAATAAATAAATATATAATTTTTATGATTATTAGTCATTAAAAAGTTAGTCTCTATTTATATTATAAGTTTTATCAAATTAGTAATATTTTTATTTTATTTTGTGAAATAGTTTTTAACTTATACAATATAATGATTAATTATTTTTTATTTTTAAACAATTTCTTATAAGCACAAATAATAAATTAATGAAAAGCACAAAACTAAGTGTTTCAACCCTTATACATAAAACCAACTATAATAGTTTCAATATAGATATTTCTATACATTAAACATAGACTACACACATATTTTCCTACTTATACCAATGACTTTGTGATGGTTAACAACACGTTAAAAACCAAATTACATTTTGTATACTATTAAAGGTGTAGCCTCCCGGACATGTTGCCTTTATCAGAAAAAAACATATTATGGTTTGCACACTATTAAAGGTGTAGGATGTCCAAACACAAACACAACATTCCGATTTCCGATAATTATATTATTTCCTAATACATTATGCATACATTGACTAATGTAACGTAGTTCCTTCCCCACTTGTAGCAAGTAATTATTATCTTTTGCATTGAGACGTCTTCATACTTCAAATATTTCTCTACTTTTCTTATTATGTTGCATTCCTAACAATGTCCTTGTTCACCTTTATGTTATTCATATTGTTTGTTTATCTCAGTCTTTAAACTATTTGCTATAATGCGAACTCAAAAACTAGCACCTTGACTTCGAGATTGAACTATTTATCATTATCTTGTGTTCTCGACTCTTTCCATCCCTTGTAACAAGACTAAACCATACCTTCATCTAATATATTAGACTTTATAAAAATAAATTTGATCTCCTAAATTGTTTTTATCCTCACTCTCCATAAAAAAACCTCATTTCTACCTCTGAACCATGTATATGCACCATTAAATATTCAAACTTGTATCTCATCCTATTAGTCTTTACATTTTGTTGTTAACCCATTCTAAATTCAATTTAGCTTTCAACTCACCAATGTCAAATAGCTCATAGGGTTTAAGCACTTGTCAAAATATGCCATCTTTGTCTTTCTATGTCTATTCGAAATTCAGCCTAGGTTTTAAATTGAGTTAATGAAAAACTTTTGCATTGATTTATGATTTCTAAAAATTATATTATTATGTTCCATATTAATGCCACCCACACAACACTCCCAATATAGTTACTGTTTATACTTAATCCCACCAACTCAAAACCCAGGAAGTGTTCCTCAACTAAGTTATGATGCAGTGACTGGGGCCCAATCCACTTATCACGCATAGACCAAATTTTTCTAGCAACCCTACATGTTAGAAACAAGTGATTAACGGACTCTTCTTGTGAGTTAGACATAACACCTCATTTCACTAAATATCGTCCTTTTTTGGTTCGGTTATCGTATGTTACTAACATATTTTATAACACTCTCCAAGCACCTAGTTGGACTGTGGTAAAGCTTTGATTTTCCAAAGCTTACTATACACTCCATTATCCTCCCTCAGTGATTCAGTACTCAATTTCTTGCATGTAGAATTTATTGTATACTCTAACCTTTCTCCACTTATCCATACTCACTTATCCTCTTAATCTCTTTGCATTGCACACCTATTCACCAACTACATAAACTCTTCCAACTATTGTTTCTTCCACTCAAACCAGTTCTTTCTCCATGTAAACTTTCACTTCCATTGATGACCTTTCCATCCTCTAGCCTCCTCTAATCTTACCCCATTTCGATTAGAGTTAGAAAACACTCTAGGGTACATCTCTCTAAGTGACATGTCACATCCACACGTAATCCAAAAACATAATTCTTCTTTTCGAACCTAATTTCCAAGATATATTATCATCGAACTAGTTTCGTCCAAGTCCCTCCCCACATGCACTTTTTATGTCCTTCCACCATCTTGACTCATTTACACATCTTTTATGTTCGTAAATATTCCTTTGTAATCCATATTTCGAAATTAGGACATCTCTTCATAATCTCCTTTCTTCCTTTTCTAGCCTCTACTCCTATTTACCTAACAAAGTCATATTAACACACTTCAAATCCTTAATCCCTAGCCCTCCCTCATCTTTCCTTCTACACACGATTTCCTACTTTACCCAAGCCATCTTTCTTCCCTCTTGCTCCCAACCTCAAAGAAAATCTCTCTATATTTTCACAATTTATTTCCTCACACCTTGCGATGCTTAAAAACAACAAAACATACTGAAAGAACTAATTTTATTAGGCTCACCCTACAAGCTAGTGATACGTACTTTTGTTTCCACCTAGATAATCTCTTTCTAATTTTCCAATCATCCCCTACCAGAAATTTCCACCTACTAGTATCCCTAAATATGTGAATGGAACTATCATTATGTTACAATTAAGGAGAACAAAATACCTATAGAAGGATAGAGAATCCACTCCAATCCTGCCTATACTACTTTCAAGTTAACCCTCAAACCGAAAGCTAACTCAAAACACCTTAAGTTTATGAGTATAACATTTTGTGACTTAACTCTGCATACAAACATAGAATCATCAACGTATTGCAACTTACTAGCTTTGACCTCTCCCTTTCCGACCTTATGCCTTCTAAATGTCCTTTATTTTTAGCCAGTCTCACTGCCCCTAAAAGCCCTTCTACCACAATAAGAAATAGAAAAGGAGGCAAATGATCTCCTTGCCTTAATCCTCTCTTTGACTTAAATTTAGTTGTTGGACTTCCATTCTCTAAGACATACACTGATGCTGACTCAATGCAACTCCTTATCTATTCAATCCATCTTGAGCATAGACCTAACTTACCCATCATGTATTCTAGATATTCCCAATGGACAAATTCATATGCTTTCTCAAAGTTAACCTTTACTACTATACAATCCCCCTTTTTTTTTTCTCTCAACTTCACTCAAAATATCATTGGCAACCACCACATTGTCCTACTTACCCTCCTAGTCTAAATCCCTATCTTCATCTGCTTTATCCAGATCAGTTATACTTTTTAATATCCTCTCATTTCTATCATTTATCTCTCTATATATCATTTCCTGTTATAGCATAATCCTTCCACTTCCTCTTCACTATTTCCTTGAACCTTCTAGGTGTATCCCACACATCCAATCATCATTATTATACTTGAGCACAAGTGCATAGTGATCTGATACACACCTATTTAGTACATATTGTTTACCTTCTGGCCATATGTCTAACCATCTATGTTACTAAAATCCTATAAAGTCTACTCTTTGCTAGCTCACTTGCACTGTACGACATATACCTTACCCCGATCATTGGAATATCCAATAAGTTCGTCTCCTGTATGAAGATATTAAATTTTATAATTTTCTTACTCCTTCTATTTAGCTGACTCAATCCTCTCCTCTCTTCAAGTTTTCTTATTGCATTAAAGTCTCTTACTACACACCAAAACCCATTGTCATCTGCCTTCTTTTGTTTGATCAATTCCTCTCAGAGCACTAGATTTTCATTTAAGCTACATCCTGGATACACATTAGTTACTGTGATCAGTTGTTTCCTAATGCCATATACCCTTTTTAAGATAATGTATCCTTTATTACTTCTGCGTTGTCTTACTTGAAATCTACTTCCGTTCCAAATCATTAGGATTCCCCCTTCCTTATTTTCTCCCACATTATGTTTCCATTCCATGTTATTATTTTCCAAAACATCATAGCATTTTTGTGTAATAATCCTATTACTTTTAGTCTCTTGGATACAAATCATTTGTATATCTTCCTTTACCACTACCTTCTTCAGATATAACCATTTTTCTGATGCAACCAACCCTCTGATATTCATACTCATTATCTTCAATGATGTTGTTAACTATCTCCTGCATCCCTTCTTAGATTCCTATCCTTATCCTTCTGATCCATTACCTCTATCTGCCTAATGATTTTATCTTCAAACCTTATATTTGTAAATCCTATTTCTTTTCCAATATTTCGTAGTCTCACAGCTTCCACTGAACTATTTCTCAACCAGAACAACTTATTGTAATTCCAAATATAATTATCATTTAAGGAATTACTTAAGGAATGAATAACTAATATCAGCTCTTGACATTCTTGTTGGTTAACTGTAAGTAATGCTCGCAATTGATAACATTTATTTTTATTATATTTTGGAGCAAATTTTTATAATGGAATAAACACTTTCAATGTCTGGAACCTACTTATTTTTTATTTTGTTAGTGTTTTGTTAATAATTGATTATTGTAGTATGAGAATGGAAAGTTACATTAATTCCTCTTATTTTATAAAAAAAAATGAACAAAAAGTACTGGATTCAGAGGAATAAGACTCGAGTCCATAAAGAGAGAGATAAAAGGTAGTTGAGCCCAGCCCAGAAGAACTGAGCCCAGTCACACAAAACCTGAGGGTAAAAATATCTAGTCGCACCTGGCACCACTAAAGTTATGTAGGGTGCGAGATTCGAAAATGTAGTCTCTTGTATTAGGGTTAGGCATTCCACTTTGTCTGGGAGTTATATCCATTTGAGAGTTAGAAAAATGTAGTCTTGGAATGACGGCTAGGGTTTGGAGGGTTCCATTTTCTCCTCTTTGTATATCCATCTTCCTCCATTGTTCATCCTTCTTATCTTGTTGTGATTATATGTAATCATGTATACTCTCATGTAATCAATTTTTGAATTATACATATGTCTTTTCATTCAAATGTTAGTATTTTTATTCTTTGCTTAATGCATCTATGTTGATTAATGACTTGATAATTGATTCTTAGGGTATTGAGAGATATCATTTGTAATTATGATCTGAATTGAAATACCAAATGAAGGCTTGTATCTAGAAATAGAGCATGATTTGTTTGTTGTCTTAAGACCCTTGTAGCAGAAATAATTCTTTTCTATATAATCAATCAAGGAATTGACAGTTAATAGGAAATCTTAAGCTCATTCACCTAAGAAATTAGGATTTGGGTAATATTGTGGGTTGACATTGACAATGATTTGAAAAGAATGTAAATGATTTTATACATGAGAGTGATGTTTGACAAAGTTTAATCCTAACAATTACATTCTATGTTATCTCCATTCTTTTCCATATTCCATGTGCTCGTAAAAATACCAAAAATATTTTAATTATTTTTGCACAATTTAATTTTCTTGTTTATTAATTTAAATATTAGAAATAATTTGCAGTCTAATTTTGTTATCAATTACTATTATTGTCGTGTATTGTATAAGTCCCTTGGGAGATAACGATATGTATTAGAAATAATTTGTAGTCTAATTTTTTTATCAATTACTATTATTGTCGTGTATTGTACAAGTCCCTTGGGAGATAACGATATATTTAATACTTACTGCATGAGCGAGTGGTACACTTGCCGTCATAGCAAAAAATGCTAACATCCATTATCTATCATTGTAATTTCTTTGCAACTGAGCTTGGTTTCCTCATAATCAATGTCTTCCTTCTTAGTAGTATTTCTAGATTGATCTTCTTAGTTTCGAACAACTTCATAATTCCTTCACCATTCCTTTCTTAATCTGCCTCGATTACGTTAACTTGCTTAATATTTGAGTTTCCTCCAATGTCATCCTCCTTTGAATGATCTTTTCCCCATTTGTTCCC
>Ga0209489_105328_pt1:17500-22428 | contig 22428 bp, 16 predicted proteins | sample SiratrowhiteBW_FD_187527 | JGI IMG/M metagenome (GOLD analysis project Ga0209489, IMG submission 187527) | Root nodule microbial communities of legume samples collected from California, USA - Siratro white BW (SPAdes) (version 2) | ecosystem: Host-associated > Plants > Roots > Nodule...
TAGGTTACTCCTGGCATTCCTAAGTTAGTGATAAATGGAATAGATGCAAGGAAAGTCTGACAATCAAACCATATCTAAGTTAAATAAGATACCGATGCAATAAATAAGATGTAACAATGTAATTTTGATAATACAATTTTTTTTATATTTTTAAATTTTAAATTTATTAAGATAACACCACAGTTAATTATTGAATTCAAAATATTATCACTTTCAAATTTCAAGTTTTATTATTATTTTTTTCTTAAACGACATTTCTATTTCTAAGGGATAAATATATTTAAATTATTCTTCACCTTAATATTTAAATGATGTATATCTATTGAATGTATCGTAACTGGATAAAGTTTCTACTTTATTATCGCAAATCCTTTTAACATGGTTTTTACCAAGTAATAAGTTGTGATTAAGATAAATTTATCTAAATAATTATGTAACAATAAAATATTATAGGATGTAGTTGGTCTAAAAGTTTAGATCATTAGGGTCTCACTTTTGTGTTTAGATACTCTCCTGGATGAAAACATTAGCTTGATATATAAAGAAATTTAGTGTTTTGGAATCAATTTCAAGTACTTGACTTTATCTTTTTATTTTGATTTGGAAAGCTCCTAGGGTGAATTGTCTTTTTGAACTTGATTTGTTTACTTGGATTGTCTTCTGTGATCTGGATCAAATCTTTAAGTCAAATGTCTCATTATTCTTAGGTAGAGGACGAATGGTATCTGCAAAGACACTCTGATAATCAAATTAGTCTGAGTACAAATGAGAAATATATATATGAACAATAGTCATACCTATGGGGGGTATTCCCTTATTTATAAAAATGATGTTGGATTAGTTCACTGTTCATTAGACTCATTAGCCCATGGTAGTAAACGTCATTAGTGACTTAAATTTGTGATTATTCTTCATAAGCATGCTTGTTGCATCTATTGCATGGATGACATGATATCGGTTGGCTTAGGATTTAGTTCATCTTTGTCATGTCAATAATGACTTTTAAATCAACTTCTCATAGATGGGTTGTTCTCAGCCTATAATACATATATGATATGAATTTGAATATATGCAAGTATATAATGATAAAATAACAATAAAATTGTAAAATTTGCAAAATACGAAATTTTTTTAAGTAATATTCTTACAAGGACTAAAGTAATTTTACAACAAGATATATATATATATATATTTTTTTTTTCCTAGTTGCTCCTTTGTGTAAAATGATGTTGTCATCTTATCTTACTTTCTTGTTTAGTGATTAGGATGGTTGCAAGGATACTTTGATGTTCTAGATGAAAAAAATAAATAATTAAGTTTTTTTAAATAGAAATAAAATTACATTTTTGCTTAAATTTACTATCATGGATTCTTAAGACTAGTAGTTTTTTCTTTATTTTTTTATATTTTGAAATTCTTACTAATTAAACAAATATTTTAGAAGTAATATAAATATTTAAGAGTAAACAAATGATCATTATACTCACATTTATACAAATGAATTGATCACAACTTAATAATAAGAACAGTAATCACATTTTGTTACGTAATATTCGACGATGTTATACTTGGGAAGACGTGAGCCTAAACAAAAGGTGTGTGTGCATGCATGAGAAGATTTGGGAGAGGAAAAAATGACGTGTTTAATGAGCACTATTACTCATAGGAAAGTCACATGGAAAAGATTTGTCATTTTGATCTTAGATTTTCTTTCATCATATACGAATAGGTGATGCAACTAAACCTACTTTTTTTCTCCTTAGTACGTAGCTACAAAAGGTGATGGCATTATTCTTCTGGAGTAAGATTTAATTTACTTGTACTTTTTGGGAAACAAATGTTATTTATATATGATTTGGTGTCGTGGAGACATGAACAAGATAGAGTTATACATTGATTGTTTGGTAGCTTAATGTACTACACATATAAATTATTCTGATACGCAGAATATAAAGTTTTTCATAGTGGGCAACAGCTATACATGCATTGCCATTGCCAACACATTATTTGATTAAAATTGGCGTTACTTGAGCTACTTTATTACAGTAAATATCCCCTAAAAGACCAAAGCAGTGGCTCCATGATGTTGAAGGGATAATATTAATTATGTCTTTTCACAGCCAAGGGAGAAAATCTCTTCCTTTTTTATGTTTTTGCATTAGAGATTCCAAAGATCTTAAAAGAACATTATTTTCAAGTCCTGATTAAACAAGTGAAATTAAAAAAAAAAAAAAAGATTTTAGTTAGAATGAAAAGAAAGTTCTTTTAACAATTTATAAGTTATATTAAGTGAACGTAAACCTCGGTTTTAAGATTGAATTAAAGAATATCTTTTAAGAATATATATTATTTTTTATAAATATTTTTTACGCATTATATATATAATATTTTATTATCATACTTTTATTTTATAATTTTAAAAAATATAAGTTATTTATTGTTTGGATAGTTAAATCTTTTAAGTTGTAAAATAATTAAATAAAAAACTTAAAACGAGATATTTAACCAAAAATATAATGTAATTTTTATTATTTTTTTGTGAACGGTTTGAATTAAAATATAATTAATAATTTATTATATAATTTTTTTGAAATTTATATGTGAATTAAAAATTTTAAAAACTGTATAATGAGTTGCATTTACCTTAATATAATAAATCTGATGAAAATAGATATGTGTTTAATTTAAACTTTTATCTTCTAAATCTTAGTTTGATTTGATTTTGTGGGACAAGGGTGAAATGAGTTAAACCTATTCTTAAAACGTCTGATTGCTATCTTATTGTGCCTATTGGAATATTCGAAAATGCTACAAATACTCGAACAGAGCAATTCCAAAGTTGTTCGAAGTAAAAATTCGAATATGGGATAAAGAAATTTAAAAAAAACAAAAAAACTATAGATGTTTATTGCATTGAAAAGGATAAGTTCGAACAAAAATTTTGTTTAAGATGATCAGCAACAAGTACTCTAAATTTGGGAATCCGACCAAAATAAGATCAAAATTGTTATTTCATAAACATGTAATGGCAACAACCAAAACATGTAATAGTGAATTTCTTCATCACATTTGTGCAACAATAATAATATTAAGCCAAAAAGCAATGGCTAGCATATGCAAACACACTTCATCAAGGAAAAAACTCTAAAAGAAGCAGTTAATCAATATGAGAATATAGGTAATATGTTTTTTTTTTTTTTTTAACAGCGAAGATGAGAATATAGGTAATATAAAGACTTCAAAGCAGTAATTTTATATAAATAGAACAAATTGTAAAACTTTAACTGAAACATTTACAGAAATTATCATATATATATGATTAGGTTCTATTGAAAGCTACATGATATTGTCCCATTTTATCTTTCTATGACATTTTCTTTCTTTTATAACTTTTTCTTTTATCGATTACTACTACCTTTTTCTTGTGACCCTTTATATTCTTTTGTAAGTATGAATATGTTTATATTATTAGAATCATAATAATGTTAAGTAGGGATAATTACGTGAGATAAGTGCGAGTTTCACTACATTTATTTCTATTTTGAAGTAAAAGTTATATTTTTTTTGTTAGGATAAAACTCCCGTCTTATTATGGTTTCCATCAAGAAATAAACGTATATCTTTTTCTACGATTTTAGGAAATTGATGAGAGAACTGGTATAGGTGGTTTTGTTTCATACACCCTTTTTTTTTTCTTTTAGTAAGGATTGGAATATTTCAAGTGATTAATATATCTATATATTTTATTGTTGATAAAAAAAAATTGATATACCTATATCTACATTTATATGTTTGTTCTCATATTATCCTAATTTAAATATTTTTTTATAAGAATTAAAAAAATATAATAAAAAGCATAATATTATAAAAAAATTTAATGTCAAATATATATATATATATATATATATATATATTAACGTTAAATATGAAAGAAAAATTTATAATTATATAATTATTATATATAAATTATATAAAAAAGATAAACCATTACCCAAAATTAATACTTCATTAATTATAAGTAGAGCACGGAACCTAATAAGAACATTTCTTTTGTTTAGTTTGAACCAAAATATTTGAAGCCAATTTTGGCCAAAAAGTATGAATAATATTTCGTAGAGACAGATTGTTTGATCATATTGACAAAATTATAGAAACTTTGCCCGATAGAATAAACACTAAGGGTATCACTAAGGGTATCAATAGAAAAATGTAATAAAGGGAAAGAAATTTGTACGTGGCTTTGTTAGACCAATCCCAATAATCTGAATGAAAATTCAGTATCTTAAGGCCAGTGGCCCGCAGGGTCTGGTTTCCAGCCGATATACAAATATAAACAGAATAATATATAAACAGAATTATATAAATTTGCGAAAATATAAACAGAATAATATAAATTTGCGAAAATATTAAAATTTATAGAATCCAGGAAAGGTGGCAGAGCCTCCTAGTTAGGACTTTATAATTTTTAATATAAACAAGATATTAAAAGAGTAAATACAGCGGAATTATAGAAAGCATAAACAGGAAAGGATCTAAAGAAATGAACTGAGAACATGCCCGGATAGAATACACTATGAGTAGGTTTGCTTATCATAGTTTAGAGTATGATAACTTAATAATTTTATGATAATTTTGAAATAAGAGTTCTCATAAGTTATATAAACTTTGCCTTCAGGATATTAAGAAGACACTTCAGGACTTACAGCTGCCCAACCTTAGGGTCTTACTATGGCCTGACTTAGTCAATTCACCTACCTCAGCAAACATTTAAGATAACAAATTTTAACTTTGATTTCAATTTTATCATACAACTATTAAATTTAGGATCATACTCGCATATGATAAGTAAACTTACTCAGGCATCTATCTGGGCATACCGGAAATTTAGCTGCTCATGGTGATAGAAAGCTTACAGTGCATATAAAGAT
>Ga0209489_105330_pt1 | contig 22421 bp, 9 predicted proteins | sample SiratrowhiteBW_FD_187527 | JGI IMG/M metagenome (GOLD analysis project Ga0209489, IMG submission 187527) | Root nodule microbial communities of legume samples collected from California, USA - Siratro white BW (SPAdes) (version 2) | ecosystem: Host-associated > Plants > Roots > Nodule | place: USA...
TATCATTATTATTATTAAGATTATTTTAATGTTATTAATTATTAATATTATTATTCATATAATTAATAACAATAATAATAACAATATTATAATTAATAATATAATAATATTATTATTAATATTGTTAATATTAATATAAATGTTATTATTAATAATAATAATATTATTAATATTATTAATATTAATAAAAATAATTTTAATAATAATAATATTAACAATAATAATATTATATTAATATTAATGATAATATTAATATATTAATTCTAATAATTATTATATTAATAATATTAATAATGTTAATAGTAATTACCTTATATATAAATTTGAAATTCACATATAAATTTTGGATGTAAAATCCGCATGTAAAAGTTTGGATGTAATTTAATTTGTAAAGATTTATATGTTATAATTTAGATGCAAATCTATATATAAAAATTTGTATATAAAGTTGATTTTACATATTGATATGAATTATATATAAAAATTTATACGTGATATTAATTTTACGTATAGATTTGAATCTGGACATTATATTTATTTTATATTTAGATTTTCATCTATAAGTAATTTTTTTATATAATATTTTTAATTTATTTATAATACTTTTCAAAATGAGATATTTAATTTTCTATGTAAGCTAAATTATTTATTTAAACTTAAATAAATTAAATTTTATAATGTTATTATTAAATTATTTTTAAAATAAAAGTCCAAATATTTTAAAATTAATTTTAATGAAAATTTAAATATTTATGGACTGAATGTGAAAATTATTATGGATTAAATAATTAAAAATATTATTTACAAATAATGCAATTAAAAAAATTAACAGTTAAACAATGCAAATTAATCATTATAGGCATTAATTATCTCCCAAAAATAACCATCTTATACTTCCTAAACAGTCACCATATACATAAGTGTGTAAACAATATTGGTTAAAGTTAAGATGAGATAAATTAAACAATTAAAATTTTATTTGTGAGAACTGAGCTCGCCATGAGTATCTTTAAAATTTTAAATGATTAATGTATTTTAAATTATAAAAATAGTCAATTAAAATTTTTCATAACAATGCATATAAATAGAAATCAATCCGTTAATCCAAAAATAGTCAATTAGTTAATTTTTATGTTCAAACAGGAATACATAAAAACTCAATGCAGAAATTTTATGAGAGAAATATACATATTTATATTGATTTACTTTTTTCAATAATTAGATCTAATTTCTTTATCACATTAAGAAAGATTATATTACAATCAAACCATTTTACAAAACATACAAAAAGAAGACTTTCAAGAAAATCAATTTCAAACCCTACAAGAATGACTTCACCACCAAGTAACATCATGCTAATCTTCTAATCTTCTGCATCCAAAAATCCTATCCAATCATAAATACTTACAAAAATTAAGAAAAGAATACAGAAACAACAATATACAGAAACAACAGTTCAAAGATTTAGAAAACTTTTCTTTTACAATATTGAATGATCCACAGAATCTTTCAAAAAAATTTCTTCAAAAATGTTTTGCTTAGAAATGTTTTGTATCTCTCTCAAAAAGATTTTTTAAAAAGTCTCCCAAACACTCTATCAGTCGATTAAGAGTATTATTTAATATGTTGATTTCACTTAAAATAAAAATAGTATATTATTACAAACTTTTAACCTCTTAAAGCTGAAGAGACATACAATTTTTTGAGAAACTTAAAAAAAACATTTTCCAAATCATTTTAAAATTTTCTTTTAGCCATTTGTATGGATCAAACAAATTTGATAAAGGAATTACAACTAATTTGAATTTATCACCTAATTCCATTGCTGTTGAAGATTAACCTTAATTTATTTAGTTAAAAAGCACGAGAACCAAAAATGCCATGTTTGATGAAAGAAAAAGTTCTTGTTTCTTTTTCACCTGCAGATACATGGAACAGTTACCACAACATAAGATCCGCATAGGCATGAAAATCGAAAGATAAAAATAAAAGTAAAATGCATGGAGTTAGTGACAGAGAAAACAATAACTGTGAAAGCTGCTATAAAAGACTACGCATGTGCGTGTTTCCGAATGAACGAGGAAAACATCCAAAACTGGGTTCTTGTTTTGTAAAGTAACGTAAGAAACGAGATATGCATTGCAATGCGTTGTGCATGTGATAGCGACGGAGAATCGAGTATGGTCTTTCAACTTTACCTGGGGATTCCCAAAGTAGGTGATTCTCTCTCTCCAGCCACACGATTTTTTGATTTCTCTTCTGTTAAGTCTCCCATCATCAATTCCACACTGTCAAGGGTTTGCTTCGGTGAAAACCATGGTCCAGTTTGGTTTGTTAGCATCTTTCACAGCTCTACTGTTAACTCTGCATAACATTAAAAACTTCTGCACCAATGTTTTAATTCCATTTTTTTTTTTTTTACATTTTCATCTTCTTCCACACATTCCACTGATTTGATTCCTAGAAATCTAGGCCAAACTTTTTTTTCACTGGTTTGACTCCACTGGTTTAATCTTGAACTTTTTGTAACTTTTTAAATAATAATCTAGAAATAAAAATGTGTTAAACTCATGTAGTATATTATGTTTATTTTTTATTGTATACATTTTCAAGACTAATTTAATTGTAAAATTATTTATTTAATAAATAAAATTATTTTGATTTTATATTTAATTGATGAAATATAAGTTTGATTTTGTGTGAACTGATAAAATGATTCATTTTAAATATTTTCTATTTCTTGATACAGACATATGAATTCAAGATCTCAAACACCAAATTATAAATCAGATGAGAAAAGTTTTAGTGCTTATTTCTTCTGGACTGGTTACTCTCTTATCTAAAATATATAGTTAGTTTTATTTTTAAAATACTTTATTCTATACTCAAAGAACTACCACTTAGATTTGAACTCTAAATCACTTCTTATGAAATACAAACATGTATCACTTGTTTTAATTAAAAATAATCATATTATTTACAAATATTAAACATGTGTTTATAATTCAATCAATGGAAGAACTTAATAGTTATATATCATGCTTCACTTACATTAAACTGCATATAAAATTGTAACAGTGCGTATGAGATAGATTATAGATTACAGTGAAAAAAGAGAGATGAAAAGTTTAGTTTGAATTTCCTGTTGAGAAGAGAATGTTTTTGTATCAGAACTGAATAGTTTTACTGGGATCAGTGTTTCAGGATCAAAGAAATATTTTGGTCTATGGTACTGTCTATCTATCCGTGTATATCTATATAAATATTGAATTATATTTTTTATATCTTTTGTCAAACACTAAATAATACTGCCTATGACAATGTGGTAATGTCTTTATCGATGTACTTTGGTTTGTGCTAAAATAATATGCTAAAGAAAAAGCAGGGAACCCCGGAATTGTCACTTTTGAGCTAAAGCCTGTATAGTATAAGAACTAGTCACTTTCCGACGAAGATTTAAATCATATTTAATACAAAATATTTCAAAGTTAAATATTTTTGTCTATAAACATATTAATATTTTGTTTTCTCAAAAAATATTATTTATTAAAAAGTTTAAATAATTAGATGTTAAATTTTTTAAGAAATTAAATTAATAATTAATCTTTACTATCACCTTTTATGTTTAAATTGTAGATGTGAATTACTTTTAGTAAAATATTTTGATAATAACCAATAATTTTACAAATAAAAATGTGTTAAACATGTTCGATGATATTCTATTCCAATTTTTTAATGTATAAAGTCTAAGCTCGACCTAAGAATAACAATGCAACGTATATGATTTCTTTTTCTTATTTATTTAGAATTCCTTTATATTATGATAATAATAGAATATATTAATAATACAATAATTAAATTATCTTAATTTTTTTTTCAGCTAGGTAACCTTAATGTTTTGTTTTATTTTTATTTACTTATCCCTTTTTTTACCTATCTACTATCTATTTTGGATGTGTTAGGCATAAACAAATAAAATATAAATTAAAATCTATTTAATTTAAAAAGTAATATAATTTATTTTCCTTATTAATATTATTTTTATTATTACATTTTAATGTTAAAATTAACATTTAATTTTGATTTTATATTATTATTATTATTATTATATAACATAAGACAAACATAGTAAAGTGACAAATAGATCGGGATGCCTCATAGATTATATATATCTTTTATATAATCAATTAATACATGTTGCAAATTTGGTCTTCTTTGTGCAGTTTTTCTTTATGAAACTCATTCTTTCAAATAACATTATACTTATTATTCTACTAGTTATTCTTTATCAGAAATAAAAGAGAAATATTTAAATTTATTAACATTGTGTTTGGAGGGGTAAGGGGAAGTAATATAATAAAAGAGAAAAAAAAAAAGAAAAAAATAACATGTAGTAAAGTTGTATTAGATTGTTTGGAAAACAGTGAAAAAAAATGTAAATGTGGAGTCAGTAAGCAGCCATAATTTTAATAATTTAGGTGAGTCAAATTATTTATTTTGTCATAGTTAACAAAGCAAAATGTGTGACTCATTTACCATTTTCCATGCTTATTAGTCTAAATTCCATGAAATTAGAATGACAAATGCAACTTAAAAGATTAACATTTACTTATTATTACAATAAATTCTTAATAAAAGTATTTCATTTTAGTTTGTTAAACCCTTTTGGTGTAGTTAGTTAAAATCAATGATATAAAAACTATTGTTATTTACACTAAATGTTAGAAATATTATGGTTAAATAAGATATATCCAAGACTGATTCATATCATATTCTTATTTTAAATGCTAGACATGTTAATATTTATCCTATCACTAGTATATGATAATTTTTTATAATATCACATAATATTACAAATATTTAATTAAGTTATATACTTATTTATTTTAACAGTATCACCAATCAAAACCTCAAAACCTACAATATGTTATTAGAGGATGAGATAAATGACTTTAATAATAACAAAGTTAATTTTAAAAGAAAAGTAACATATTATTAAATATGGAGATAAAGAATATATGTATATATGAAATTTTCTTAACCAAAAATATTAATATAGGAATGACAAAAGTTATGAACACAAGTGCAAAGGTGAGAGTCAACTGTTCTGAGCATCAACTATCTCGATCTGTCTCTGTTCTGCAATTATAGGTCATAGGTAGGTTCCTAGCTAATACCTATTAAAGCTTCGGTCTCTAAGCACCTGAACTGAAATTAAATTAAGGTCTGCATTTTCACGCGCATAGCTTGTCCAAAAATGGATTTGGCCTATAAACTGTAAGAGCCTGAAATTTCTCTGCAACTTTGTGTTCTATCAATCACTTCACCAACCTAGACCTACATGTTACACATCCTAGGCTCAACCATGCCTATATGGACAACAACAAATTTAACTTTTACTCATATTTGCCTCTTAGTTTGAGGGGTTGGTGAAGAGAAAATAAATAAAACTAAAAATTAGTACAATAGCTAAAAGAATAAGATAAAACTATTGACTACCGTTTCTAGGCACCAAACAGATTACAAGAAGATCCTAAACCCTATACATAATAGAGATTTAACTTAAACATTGTGTTTCAAAACATATAGATAACTATTAAATATAGATGATATGGATATACTAATATTTTTTGTGTTTTATGTCAGTTTATTAAAAACACATTTTCATAAATAAAGTTGTTTGAAGTGAATAAAAATAAAAAAGTTAAGCTTATTTTTGTGGTAATTATTTGTCATTTGTCAATAGAGTTGTAATGACTAGTCAAATACATCAATTAGATGTGTTTGATAAAAAAATTAAAAAAAAAATATATTGGAAAATGTTCATATTTTAATGTATTTTATTCCATTAATTAATTAATTAATTAATATTTAAATACATTTTTAATCCCAATATGCCAATTTACCTTTTAATCTTAAATCATCTTGTTAACTATTTTGTCTTTAATAATTAAAAAATGATCAGACATAATAATTAAGAAAATTATTAGAAAGCAAAACTAAAAATTGATAATTTATCTTAAAAATCATATTTAATTAATTAATAAAGGTTAGTTTTATTTTCTCTTTTTATTCTTTGGTTCGTATTTCTATGATATGATTGAAGATATAAGTACCACCTATTTATACAATTAAAAAATTATTCACATGATTAATTAAAAAAAATTGTATAATGGAATGATTATAAAATAAATTAATAGGTGTTCATTTTATAATAGTAAGGTATTTTCAGCTGTGTTTCATTAAATATATGATAAAAAATCTTAGATATTTTATATTAATTTAAAAGTTATTTTTTGTTATATTAAAATTATAATTTAAGTTAATATTAGATTTCTGCAGTGATGAAGAATGAATGACTATCAAAATTAAATATCCTCTAAGCTAATATTAAGTTTTGATGGTGACACTTATATATAGTATTTACCTTCAAGTATTTAGAGTATATTTACAACATGAGTAATTTAGTTATAACTAACAAAATGAAAACAATTAATATAACTAACTCATTATTTATATAATATTTAGTAGTTAAATGTTAAGTTAGATACTTTTCAATATTTATTGATATACTTTTATTTATTATCCAGTTTTGCATTAATAACGACCATGGAACACATGGATGAATATGAGAATGAATATAATGAATGTCAAAGAAGAGAATAATGAGAATAATAAAAATTGAATTACTCAGTTTATTTTACTACCTAAAGATAAAAGGAAATAAATCTACATGATCTAGGAGTTTGATTTCAAACCTTTAAAGGAGGAAAATATCATCTTTAACGAATATGAGAGCAATAAAACTCAAATCATTCGTTTTGTTTTACATTAAAATCTATAATATCTCATAAATAGATTTGGAAGCAAATCATTTGAAAAAAATATATATAAATCATGCAGCAAAACAAACAGGAAACACATGAGAATTTTGGAAAACTGAAAACAAAAAATAAAACAAACAATTTCTAAAACAAAATATAATTACGAAATCAAAAGACCAAAATAACTTATAAACATATACAACCTTCAAGGAGAAATCATTGAATTTCACTTTGTGAGACTTTCATAGAATATAACATTTAGTTCTCTTAGTTTTTTTATTTTTCTTTTAAATTTTTTATTTTAGCTATATATGGAAGGTTAAATTCTTTTGCATTGATTCTATTATGATTTCATTCTTCAATATTACTACGCTGTGCTAGATGGTATGATATTTTTAAGTTCTAATTTCTATTTTTGGAATTGCTTTTGAAAGCATGTTGATGATTCAATTCTGTTTTTTAATTGAAATTGTTGTTTAGTTTGCATTATTGTAAACAATCTCTTATTGCTTAGCTTAAGTGGTAAAAGACTAAAAATCTTATGAGTAGACACATGGAGACAAATAAGGTACTTAAAAAACTAGTGCACATTTCATTCATTAATTAGATTATATTGAATTGATTGAGGCATAACTGGCAATTTGATTTGATCCTAATTGGAGATTGAATGAATAATAAATATGTCAAGTTATGAAGAATTCATTGTTAACTGAACTAGAGATCCTGTTTTTTATCTTCTCAATCTTAACTTTTAATTTTCTATCAAACAATCACACAATCCCTTTTTAATTAACCATTCTTATTAGCTAACACTTGTTATAGACAATGAAATCTGTCTTACTGACATTAATTAAATTCATTTTGCAGACAAACTATGACTATATTTTATTTCTGTTTATCTCTTTTGTAACAGACGATCCATTAAATGATTTACTACTTAAACATTTTTATTTGATTGAAATGACATAGACCAAATTTAGCGTTGTTGTTAGGGATTTCAACTGATATTTTGAGTTTTTGATTTTTCAGTTTTCTTATTTGTTTTTGTTTTTCTTCTTCTTTTCTTCTAAGTTTTTTTAACCGTGGATATGGAATTAGCTTATTTGATAAACTAAATTTCATATGAAAATAATTCTTCACTCCAACATGATCAACAAGACAATTATGAAATGAATTGTGAGCCTTATTTTTAGCCATCGCTATAATGTTATATGAGCCATATTTTTAGCAACCTTATAATGAAGGTGAGCAAAGTCAACTATCCTTTCAACAGATAACATTTTTAGAGGAGGTTGTGAGGTAATTGAGTGAAAATAACATGAAATTTAATCTTTAGAGAAGCTTGCAAGGTAATTGAGTGAAAATAACATTTAAGGAGGTTAGACTCGTCAATTTATATAAGCAAGTTGATTTATTGAACAATCTTCTACATAAAACTTTCTACCCTCCAAGCGACGAAGGTATCATGTGATTTGGTACAAATAAAATGGTTTAAGAACTTGCAGAAGAAGAAATTGTCGAAGATATTAAAGACTGCACTATAACAGAACTCGCTCTCATCAAAAAAGAAAAGAGATTCTGAAAGAGAAAAGGGTGAGAAGACAGTAGAAGAAAAGCGAAAATCGGGTTTGAATGAATTCTGCTGTGCTTATGTTGCTGTTTTGTAGGTGGTGTGTTTAAATATGTGATGGTGCAGTTTTGTTGCACTGTTGCGGCTTTTCAGATTTGATATACAGATGTTTTCGTTTGCAGCAAGGGCACACGTTTTATAGTTTTCTTTTTATGTTTGAATTCGAATGGTGCAATTGCTTGTAATAAATCATTTAGTTTGTCTAAATTTGCTACACATGCTGTGCTGCATGTTTTACCTTGTTGATGTAAGAGAATATTGTTTTGGTTTGCAAACTAGCGATCACAACCAGAATTCTAAATTACAGTCGTTTTACAATTAAATAAATTTTTATTTTATTATTGCTACCTAAAAGGGTTCATTATTAACCTGAATGACATTGTATAAATATGCCTTTTGCCTTCTCTTCACCTAATAATAGAATACACTAATAATTCTTTCTCTCTTTTATATCTTTATTTCTTTTCATCTACTCCCTTTTTGGTTTTCTCTTTCCTTCGTCTTGAATCTTCACATAGTATCAAGAGTTTTTAATGGCTTCTTCACCTACAATTGAGGAAATTTGTTTTGTTCTACTACATCATTGTTCTTCCTCAAACTTTGTTCCACATTCCTTCACAACTCCGATCACTCTCAAGTTAGATGATGAAAATTATCTGTTATGGAAACAACGAGTCTTGGCGACCATACGTGGTCTTAAATTTCAACAGTTCTTAGAGGACAACTCTGTTCCACTTCAATTCGTTACTATTAATGGTACTGATATTGAATATGAAGATTACATTCAACATGATCAACTGATAATGGCATGGTTACTTGCTTCTATGCATCCTGCAATTCTTACACAAATGGTTGGGTTGGACTCCTCCGCAATAATTTGGGCCAAACTGCAAACGTATCACATCTCACAAATTCGTGCAAGGGTAGAGAAATTGAAGTTCCAGTTGAAAACTCCAAAACGTGATATGTCAGTCTCAGTGTTTCTTCTTGATATCAAGAAGACAGTTGATACATTGGTTGTAGTTGACTCTCCCATTACAACCGAAGATCATATTGACGCAATGCTTGACGACTTGCCAGATGAATACGATACCTTTGTTACTAAAATTACATTTGCTTGGATCCTTATACTGTAGCAGATGTGGAGTTCTTATTGCATGCTCACGAGAAACAATTGGATAAATGAATTTCATCTGATAATATTGTACAGACGAATGTTGCTACAAACCATTCTTGCGTAATCATTCTTCTTCAAATATTTCAAAATTCAGTCGCAGTTAATCCCGTTTAAAGAATACAAGATTTTCTAATCCCAGAAATCAAAATCGAAATAATTGGAATTCAAATGGTCCTTAATCTTCTCAAAACTTCAAGATTTTGTGTCAAATTTGCTCTAGATATGATCTTTGTTTTTCTGATTGTTGGCACAGGTATGACCATTCCAATACATCAACTATTTATATTAATTCTTCGCGGGCATCTACCTCTTTCAATTAGAGGGTGATGAACAATCAATACTTGGAACTCCTTCTGCATTGCGTGATCCACTATGGTACCCAGACAGTGGAACATCTCATCATCTAACCATGAAAGTAATAACCTTATAGCAAAAATGTCTTGCAGTGGTCCTCATGTGGTTAAAATTGATAACAATATTGGTCTTCCTATTAAACATGTTGGTTCTGCTGTTTATACTTCTCCATGCATGACTCATAAATTTTCTTGGCATAATTTGTTGTTACATGTTCCTTAAATTTTGAAGAATTTACTTAGTGTTTCTAATTTTGCTAGAGATAATAATGTGTTTTGTGAATTTCATTATGACTTTTGTCTTGTTAAACATCAGGAAACAAAGGAGATACCTTTTCAAGGAAAAATTGAAGATGGACTTATGCTTTCCAAAATTTTGTTCCTTCTGATTTTTGGGCTCATACTACTTCTGGATTACCAAAGATATCATCATATACTCTATGACACAATAGATTTGGATATGCTCACGCAAAAGTCTTTCATCAAATAATGCAATCTTGTAATGTTCCTGTATTTATTAAACAAACATTTTGTGAACCTTGTATACTTGCTAAAACACATCAATTATTGTTTCATGACTCTACATCTATTTACACTCATCCGTTAGAATTGGCATATATGGATATATGGGGTCCAATACATATTCATTTTTCAAATGGATCTAGATATTACATTGCTTTTCTTGATGTATATTTTAAATATGTTTGGTTGTACTTGCTATCTGATAAGTCTCAAACTAAATCTGTTTTTCATCAATCTTTCAAAATTTATTCCGAAAACCAAACTAGGTTTCAATTAAAAAGTGTTCAAAGTGATAATGCAAAATATTTTTATCCCTCAAACCATTTTTTATTCAACATGGAATTAAAAAAAGGTTATCTTGCTCGTATGAGCACCAACAAAATGGTTCCATTGAATGCAAGCATTGTCACAATACTGAAGTTGGTCATGCGTTACTTGCTGCTAAACTTCCTCTAAAATTCTGGGGGAAGCTTTTACCACTGTTGTGAGCCTTATTAATGTTCTTCCATCTCCTAATTTAGGTAAAAAGAATCCTTATCAAATGTTATTTAACAAACCTCTCAATTACAATTTTTTCAAAACTTTTGGATGTGCTTGTTATCCTATGCTATAATCAAAGTTTCAATTTTCGATCATCTATATGTTTGATTCTTGGCTACATCTCAACACATAAAGGATATGTTTGTCTCTCTCCATCTAGTAAAACTAATATCACTTGTCATGGTGTTTTTAATGAAACTATTTTTCTGTTTGCTTTATCCAATAATCCTTTTATTTCTAACAAGAACTCATTGGAATCTACATCTTCTTCACATATTCCTGTAACTGTTATTAAACAACATTTTCTTGACAAGAACCGGGTTGTGACGTGCCTTCAAATTCCAGTTTACAACCTATAGATCCATCTCTTTCTTCCTCTACTGCCAATGCTTCACCAGATCAAATGATTTCTTCACATCTGATTAATATAAGATTTGACTCTTTAAATTTGATTAGATGATGTAATAATTTATATTTTAAATAGTTTTATAAAATTTGGGACATTACGATATTGGTGGTAGATGGTATTTGGGTAGCAAACAATATTGGAGTAATAGACGATATTAGGCTAGTAGGCAATATTGGAGGTAGATGATATTGGGGAGGTAGACGATATTACAAAATCAATATTGGTACCTGATGTAGTCTCTTGGCAAGTAGACCGAGTCAATTGTAGTACAATTGAAAGTGAGGTTTTTGAATCTTGAGAGATTAAAAAGTTCTCATATGGATGATGTTTCTATTGTCAATAATAACATATATACAAGGATAAAAATTACACATTAAAATAGTAAATAAATAAGAATGATAAAGTAGGTAGATGGAGACAAATGTTGGAGTTATATTAAATCAAGCATCGTGATTAAATAAAACTTAAACATATCTACATTCTCTATTCGCATATACAATTTATACTTGTTCTTTTGTTCTTATTGTTAAACCAAGTCAAACAACAAATGCATGGATAGTCATATATCCCCTTGATTGATTTTTCATTTTGGTGAACGATTGTAAGAATTACATTCATATCTGATGTAACGTGTATACATTCAACATTAGTGCATAACTATGTAAGTTACAAACTCCATCGTCATCAACCATGTAATGTGATTTTTTCACTTTTGTAATTAAAAGTGAGGTCCTACCCATTTAAAAAAAAAAAAAATCTATATTGCTAATATGTACAAACTATATCTACTATCTTAAGTTTGATAAAATTTTGACAAAATTTCATTTGGTTCCCAAACTACATGATGTGAAAGCAGTAAAAACGAAAGCACTAAAGCCAAGTATGTACCTAAGGAGCAACACAAAATGGTTTGAACTAAAATTACACCAAATTTAAGATTGAATTATTATGTGTTCGTATTAACAAACTATTAAAATAACTTTCTGAGTTTGTTCAATCCAAAAATTCAAGATTTAATACAAATGATTAATATTCAATTATTTGTAGTAAATTTCAAAATAAACTAAAATTCTTTCAATGTGTACATGAATAAAATATTTATTTTAAATAAAATTTATAAAATAAATATAAACCAATAATTGTGAATGTTCACATAAAAAAAATAATTTCATACAATTAAAATATCATACCATTGCTCATATACAATAAATCACCTCACCATACTATAATACAAATAAAATAAAGCTTATTTAAATTTCTTAAAATCATCGAGGTTCATTTAAAGACCACATAAATAGTTCATTGATTAAGTTTGTTGAAATTTTTATTATGACTAGCAAATAAGCAATTCAAAAAACGAAGATATTCAAGTAAAGAAAATATAAATTCTAATTCTAGTATTATAATGTTTGATTGATGTACAAATCATATCAATTTCTATTTGTATAATGTATTATAAATAGACAATAACTTTTTTTTTATCATTTGACAAAAGACAAGACTTTTGTATAGAACTTTTTCTGCATACAAGTTTTTCTGTATAAAAGTTCTCATTTGTCATAAGAATTTGACAAATCAATTCAATATTTTATTAAATTGATTGAGTTATTCACTAAAAATAATTTTATTACTATTAATAATAATTAATTTTATAAATTTTTAAAAAATGAGTTTAACTTTAATTTTTTTAATAATTCAATTATATAAGATTTATTTATTTACGCATTATTTAAAAATAGATGTTAACAATATCAAATATAATGACTACATTGAGCACTTACTTGCAAACACGAAAAGGAAAGAAGAGGTAACTGTAACTAAGAGGCAAGAGCGACAACGACCAATAAAAACATTCAAGCTTGACAGTGGTAACAACAAAAATAAATAAAATCACCTCCAATAATCACAAACCGTGACACGATAGTGACAAGGGATGACCATGCAACTACAACGAAAACAAGACAGGTATGGCGAGAGTAACATTAATGGCAAAAATAAAATGTAACAAAGTAAAATGAAAGAGGGGATCTTTAGAGAACTTTTTCTTGTTGGTTACCTCCACTACATTCATATCTGATGTAAATATCCATTTTTTAAAAGCTTTCGCAAATTTTAAAATAGCCACCACACATTTTTTTTTACTTCTATTCTCGTTTTATCCTACATAAATCATAGATATAAATGAACACCTTTTAGGTAGTGATATTTTTGTTTCTTTCAATCCTTTGTTACATTTATAAATAAAAACAAATGATAAGGGCTTCCAAAGTGAAATTGCAAAAAAATATAGTACATTGATTCTTTATGTAGTATCATTTGTTAGAACTAAATGTTATGTATATGAGAGATTTATTATATTACATTTTTCACTACCTATAATAACCTATAAGTCTAACTTAAAAGATATTGTTGAAAAATAAGCAGGTTATGTAAAATCATAATTGAATTTAACTATGTTGTATAATTCAATTAGTGTAACTTTAATTTTTAAACTAGGTTGTAATTCTGCAATTCTTTAATTGATATGTTTTTACTAATTATATATATATATATATATATATATATATATATATTTATTTTTATAATAAAACATATATATAGATGAAAAAGAAAATAGCATGTCTTTATTTCTTGCTTCATATTGATAAAATCAGTGTAAAATCACTCACAATATTATTATGATTATATACTATAAATTAAATCCATATCTTCAATGGTTATTGAAAAAAATTAATCATTTTTAGATTTTTTTTATCCTCTTGTATATTTTCTTATTTATTTTAAAATAAATTTCCATATATATATATATATATATATATTTGTTTTCTTTTAATTACCAAAAAGTCAACTTTATATCTGGTCAACAAGTAATAATTATTATTATAAATCTAAAATATATTTTATATATATATATATATATATATATATATTTAAATATTTACCTTTATTTTAACAGTTTTGTTCATATTAATAATTAAATGTAATAAACAAGAGAAAAGGAATAAAGTAAATTAAGAATATTTGAACAATAATAACGTTAACTATCAACATATCCTTTCAAGTTTTCATATAAATGTTTGTTCAACAGAAAACAGTGTGAAAAGAGTGTAAGGTTGAAAGAAAACTTGAATTTAACATGTTATTGTTTTTCATACATAACAATTAGGGTACCCACAACAACATAAAAAAAAAAAGTAAAGAGTTGAAATTGCAATGCGAGCTTGAAGCCAAAGTAGCTGAGCCTATGCATGAGCTCAAAAGCTGTGTCCATTAATTAAGTATCAAACTAAAGACCACCTCTCTCTCTCTTTTTCCTTTCCCTTCCTGACCCCATGTGTCAGTTCGTTAAGTCTCTCTCTTTCTGAATCGCATGTCTTTTGTGATACACAATAAAATCGTCACCACTCATCAAAACCCGTTGTGACACCGATCGATCGCTGAAGGAGTATCCAATAGCTGTTGTGTTCCTGAATAGCCCCTTCCCCAATTCAAGGTTTCCTCCTGAGGGCTCTGCAGTGACCTGTCTTTGCCACCCCCCACCAATGCTTGTCCTACGGGTGCCCCGATGCAAGTGTAGTCATTGAAGACGTGGTTCTTGGTGCCGCTGTTCAGAACATGACCCACATAGAAGTCGTTCACTGCATGATGGTGATGAGTATAGGGCGGGGGAAAAGGAAGGGGTGGGGGTGGTGGTGAGGCCAATAAGAGATGTTGAGAGGGTGGTGGTGGCAGCTGAAAATGTGGTTGTGGGGTTGGTATGTGGAATGAAGATGAACCCGAAGCCGAAGCCGAACCCCCACCCGACATGTATCTTGGGAACCTTGCATGCATTGTTGGGTCTCCCATGCTGCTTGCAGAATGGTAGCCCCCTGATGCTATTGGTTGACAGCATCTGAAACAGTTCAACATGGTTAAAATCTACTTTTGCAAGAGACAGACAAAAAAACATCAAAAGCAGGGTCAGTTTAATCCCTTCTTAAATTCAAGATGTGAATGAATTAATGAGGCCTAACTTTCTACATCTTACTGGTATTTTCTGAATTGACTATTATCTAAAAATGAATGTATGTAGTGAAAACAAAATATATTCCATTCTTTCTATGGGTTGCCCTATTTTCAACTATTCTTCCATTACTTTCTGCTATTCTATTCTGTGAGAGTATACATCTATTTACTTTTATGTTATTTTTATTTTCTTTATTATTTCCCTAAAGTACAATAGCATTCTCTAATTCATATAGTTGATATCTATCATATAAGACTCTAGTCATTATTATTTAATAAAAAAACAAGATATGTACATAAAGATGTTAAAAACAATTTAGAATTATTCATGAAATAATTTCCTTAATTAATGGGTGGTTAAAATGTTAACTGCAGTTAAAATGAAGGACCAGATCACAAGAAAAGAGGAGGGAGAAAATAAATGAAAAAGGAATAGTAAAACTGTAATAATGAGTTAGGGTAATGGTGGGTACATACCCTAGGTTGGGGGCGGGTTGAGTGCTTAGGCTATTATGATCGTTACGGTAGACCAGCTGACGAGCATGGTTCAGTGTCTCTGTTTCCCTCTCTGCACCACAGACTCACACACGCATCAGATCAAATAAGGAAACAAAAACAATTTTCTTTTACTCAGAAAATAAAAGGTACCATTTTCGTGTCAAGAATTTCAGCAATCCGGCTTTCAATTTCATGATTGAAATGACCACGCTTCGTGGTCAAATCTTAACAACCATGCAGTGTTTCCATTTTTTTAATCAAGAAATATGAAAGAATAATTATTCTAAGGTTTTGTAAAAGTGATTTTTTTTTTGGGGGAAAGGGTAAAAGATAAAGCAACAAAAGTTATGGAAAGCTATCTGGCCTTGGCGATGGCGGTTCATGTGTCCCCCAAGAGCCTGTGACTTGCAGAACTTAAGGGAACAAAATCTACACTCGTAGACCTTCTCACGCTCATCATCCTTCAAGATGTTTTTCTGTTTCCTGTATCCTGCTGCAAAATGAACCCAGTTTAACAATATCCATGAGATCCCTCTTTCCTTATTATCCAAACCATGAATAAACTACTTAAATTAAAACAAAAAAACAAAAAAACCCAACAAATAAACCTAACTTCTTTTTGTAACCCTTCCTTCTCATGGATTTTTCCTTATGATTCATGTTTAACTTTCTTTTTTCAAGAAAGGAAATGAGGACAACAAGAAAGAGATGGGTGAGGGAATAAGAAACAAAAAAAAAAAAAAATTAATATAATGAGAGTGAAAATATGGGGGTTTTGTTCCAGCTATTTTGTTTCCTAATACAAGGCAAGAAATGAAAACCTGCCATTAATTTGAAGTGAATGGATGCCCCAAAAAGAAAACTAAAAGACAATACAACTTTTATGATGCTTTGAACTTTTATAGTAACATGCATGTCGTATGATGATTAATTAGAAAAGGTTTACCAGATGAGGAACTATCTCGGAAGAGTTGTTTACCATCTCGGGAGTACTCATCAGGAAAGTTGTTGAGATCTAAAGGGTTATTTTGTGGTCTCCTGTTAAGCAACATCAAAGTGAAGAGAGAGAATATGATGTGGATTCAATAGTTAGAGAAGATAATGAATGAAAAGTGTGAAGGTGTTGTGAGGGAAGACCTACATGATACCGACAGAGAGAGACAGAGAAAAAACTAAAGGAAGACGTTGGAGTGCAGTGGGGCAAACACTTTGTTTCAGATGGGAAGATAAGACTAAAGCATTTGTGGAAGACTTCAGTTTGAGACTGCCATATATAGATGTTAGCAGCTGAGTGATGGTGCAAGATAAAAGAGGTTTGAGAGTTCTCTATCAGTTCCTCTGGCACCTCTCTCCCCTCCTTAAACATAAAATTAAACTAAAAAAGGGACAACAGGTCTCGTGACTACGGAAAGAACAAAGGAAAAAAAAAAAAAAAAAAATATATGTATTCAGACTGTAAAATAAATAACTTCATATTTTTATGATAGTTCTAAATTACTGTCCACAATAGTAATTGCGGCCGCAATGTTACTGTTCAAGTATCTCCAACAACCGCAAAGTTCCACTATTGCAGTTAATAAAGATTATTATAATATCAAACTTCTGTTAACTTCTAAAAGGTCATTGGTGGATTGAATGTTGTTGTGTGAGATGTTGAGAGAGCGCTAGAGTCACTTCATGGTGAGATGACTTGCTTAATTTCACTTTTATTTCAAGAAAAAATAAAGGTTCTAAATTTAATATTCTATTTTAACTTCTAAATGTGAATAAGGTGGAGTGAGTAATTGTTGTGTGAGATATTGAGACACTTCATGGTGAGATGCTAAAGAGTAGCTCAATGCATAATTGTAAAAGATATATCAATAGTTAGAGTAATTCAAAAATTATTATATTTCACTACCTGATACAACATCCAGTAAAATCATGATTCAACAATTTACTTCTCCCACTATAAGAAAAAAAAATATTTAAACACTAATAAATAAAATAGTTATTAATTATGATTAAAATAATTATTAAATTAGATTTTAATTGTTAAATAATTATAAAATAAAATTAATAATTAAATTTAATGACTAATTAAATCAAAATAATTAACATTTAATATTAATCGCTGAGATTTTAATCACTTATATTATTAGAATCCAAATTAATTTCTAATTAAATGAATGATTAATTTTATCATTTTAAAAATTAATAAATTAATTTTGCTCGTAGTGCAAGTAGCAACTACAAAGCACAATGACAACTGCAATTTAGAACTATCAATGATATTAATTTTGAAATAATATATATTATGAAAATTAATATATATATATATATATATATATATATATATATATATATATATATATATGACTGTAAAAATATTTTATATCATAAGGGTATTACCATTAAATTTTAAAAATTATTTAAAATTTTATTATAATGATTTATCTTTCTACATTTCATTGGGGTGTGGAACTAAACAGGAAAGTTAGTTATGCTAGTTTCTTCTAGTTTGGTTAGGACTAAGGAGAAGAATGAAAACATTAACACGGAAGAGGGTCGGAGAAATACTGAAGGGAGTTGCCTTTATGCTAATGATAATAAAAATTTTATTGTTATTTTTATAATATATAACAATCTATACACACTATATCTGGCTCTATCTGGGTCCTTCTTGCCCTAGAGGAAGCAATGAGTGGTCAAATATATCGAAAGTAAATAATTAATTATATAAATAAAATGGTGTATGAAAAAAGTAACAAATGAATAGCTCAAAAATATGCTTATCGCACAAAGGATGACATCAAACGCACTGTACACATCTTTGAGCATTAAAGGCTGCCTTAAGAATGAAAGATGACATCTATACTAAGAAAGAAAGCAAGACGACGAATAGGGTCACAATAGATTTTGTGTGGTTTTTGTGTTCAAAGAAGGGCACATATCTGATAACAGGCCATGTATGGTCCACAATCGATCAATGCCTCCTGAAGGGTCTAAAATTCGATCCAGGGGACTTCGACTTGCATCAAGGAAGGGTTGCTATCAGTATCTATCATTAGGGTTTTTGCAATCTAGGTTGATAGAGGCAACCTCACATGTTGTTTTATTCTTTGGAAGTTGTGAAATCTCATAGATTACATATACATAGTCCTTTTCTGTTCATGGTTACGGATGTGAACAAGTGAATTTCCATTTTCCTAACTCAACATAGTATTTGTTTCACTCTTTCATTGCTTTAGATTTGAACTAAAAAGCATATCTCTGCACTGAAAAGAATGTTTTATGAAAAAGAAATCTCCGTTATGAATGATGTTTTAATTAATCAAATGTGACATAGAGACTACTGTTAAATCCAATTAATAGTTCCAAACTCGGGTGTGTTTTTTATTTGGCAAAAAGATATATTATAAGAAGGATGTGTCAACCAGTGTACCTATATAAAGAATGATGATCACGAATAATGATGTTGTATAAAATTGGTGTACGGTGGGAAACTTTACCACGATCAGAAAATCGAAGAAAGAAAAGGTCTAAGCCAAAATAATCAAATTGGAGAGGAATGAAGGAAATTAATAAGTTCATAGATAAATAAGAATTACTTGACATACCAATGGTTGAAAGAAGATACACATCGTATAAAGTAAAGTAGATACAGTAATAGTTTCTCAAGAATGGATTAATCAGTGGCCAAAATCAAAATAAATGATATTAGATAGGTCACTTTTTTATGACTATGGCATAATCCTACAAAACAATGTAATAGATTCGACACCTACACCTTCCAAAATATTAGATATGAGAACAAGTGCATGGGTTTAAAGATATAATAAAAAAATAATAATAAATTTCTAGAATCAGTATAATATAGCTAGATAAAGGGAATACGTCCTTAAGGAAAACATGAAAATGCTAAAAAAGACTTTAAAATCTAGAGAAAAAATTTCATACATCTCGACAAAGAAAAAAAATCTTAAATCATCTAAAGAATAAACAATCAATACTTAAGAGATGAACATAATATGCTAAATAAGAAATAAAAACAAGAGAAAGAGAATGTTTTACATACTATCAATTTTAAATTGGAGACATTACAAAGACAAAAAAAAATAAAAAAAAAAAATAGACAATCTTAAGAGATTCACATTCAAAATACTTTCATTCCATTATGAACTAGACAATAACGAAAAATGAAATAAAAGGCCTTAACTAAATAGGGAGTAGGTGGAGGAACCCAATAAGGTTAAAGAGAAAATAAAAGACATTTTAAAGGATCAATTTCAGAAAAAAGAAATAACACTCTAAATTTGGATAGCGTCCATTTCTATCTATAAACTTAAATGATAACAATGACCTTATAAAAAGATTGACAAAAAGAAAATTAATAATAGTATCAACATTCAATTTCATTCCGATAAATAAAATTTATTTATTTTAAATAATAATAAAAAAAGAGAGTTTTAGTCTAATTTTATTTTTATGAAGAAAGGTTTTAAATAAAAAAAACAACTAAAAAAAATATTTTGGTCCATTTTAATATAGATAACAGAAAAATAGAAAATAAAAAAATTAAACGAAGCTCAATCCATTGAGGGATTCAATAAAAAAAATAAGTTGGCTGAAGCCTAATTTAATAGGGGTTTATTTAGAAAAATAAAATAAAATAGTTGTGACCCTGTTTGATGGAAATAAATCGGTTGGGTTGAAGCCCAACCCATTAAGGGTGTGTCAAAAAGGAAAATAAAATTGTTATCACCCCTCTCTATTAAGTGCTATCATGTCACACTTTCTATCTACATTTAGTGCATGTATTTTATATCTTCACACTTTTTCACTGAATATTTTGTCTACCATTTTAGTTGTCTATTTTTAATGCATGAAAATTAATTAAAAATAGACGAATTAATTGGAAATTTGAATAGGCAAGCTGATAGAATTTAGTAATAATTGGTGATTATTCTGCTTAATTGCAAATAATTCTGAATTCTGAATAATCATGGTTGATATCTCAGTTTTCTTATAATTAAGTACATTAACTGGAAATCATTAACAAAATAATTTGAAAGGTTAGAAATTTTATAAAATGCACAAAGAACATAATCACATTCACGTTTCCATATACATAGGGCTATGATTTTGAGATAGAGAATTTTTTAGCTGCTTAAGAGGAAAATACACACAGTAATTCTCTACACAAGGGAAAAACTAAATTTGTTGTCTTCAAGTAGTATGTGTTTTTCTTGACTTTGTATGTGTTCTGCTCTATGTTTTATCTACATTTTCTCTGTGTATGTCTGCTTTGTGTTTATTTATGTTACAGTGATGAGTAATTAGCTTGTAAACATTTTTTAGAGTAAATTTGAATGATTGTATATAAATTACACATATTTAATGGTTGGAACTACTAACAAAATCATGGAATTATTTATTGTTGTTGCTTGCACAATCACTACTGGTTGTTGATTATTGCCGCTAGGATTGTTGATTATTGCCGCTAGCACGATCAAGAAACTCCCCTAGTAAATCCCCCAACACCAAAGGAACCCCAAACCCTATCATAATACTCCCAAATAAAAAAAATAAGCCAAATAGTAACTCTAAACCCTATCAAAATCTTCCCAAATAAAAAAATAAGGCAAATAGGAACCCTAAACCTTATTAGAATCCTTCCAAATAATAAAAAAAACTCAACAGGAACCCTAAACCCTATCAGAATTCTCCCAAATAAAAAAAAAACTCAACAGGAATCTTAAACCCCATCAGAATCCCCCCAAATAGAAAAAAATAAGTCAAACAGGAACCCTAAATCCCATCAGAATCCCCCCAAATAGAAAAAATATGTCAAACAGGAACCCTAAACCCTATCAAAATACTCCCAAAAAATATGCCAAACAGAAACCCTAAACCCTATCAGAATCCTTTCAAATAGAGAATCAAAGCCAAATAGGAACTCAAAACCACATCAGAACACATCGAACCTATCAGAATTCAAATAGAGTTTATCATAACCACATAAGAACACATTAGAATTTAAAACATCTTGTTGGTAGCCTCCATAACTCACTGCCACGTTGTCGCGCTACTCCCTTGGTCACCCTCTCTAGCTTCAAAAACCCTACTTTGATTTTGGGTGAATGGGGTGAATTTTGAAGCAATTAGGATTTAGGAAAAGAAAAAAACATGACATTGGGTCTCAACCCAACAAGATTCTGGGGCAACATGGAGTAAAAAGAGGAAAAAAGGGATTGTATTTGGGCCTGACCTAATACAAAATAAAGAGGGTTGAGATGCAGTCTTTTTAAGCTCACCCAATATGAAAATAGAGGTGTAGTGTTTTGGACTCACCTAATAAAAATATGAAGCTGGAATTGGCTCATTTTATATATATATATATATATATATATATATATATATATATATATATATATATATATATATATATATATATATATATATATATATATATATATATATA
>Ga0209489_105331_pt1 | contig 22421 bp, 6 predicted proteins | sample SiratrowhiteBW_FD_187527 | JGI IMG/M metagenome (GOLD analysis project Ga0209489, IMG submission 187527) | Root nodule microbial communities of legume samples collected from California, USA - Siratro white BW (SPAdes) (version 2) | ecosystem: Host-associated > Plants > Roots > Nodule | place: USA...
TTTCACATTATAACAATATATATATATATATATATATATATATATATATATATATATATTTCTCTTTTGCCAATAAAAAATATATATTGTTTGTCAAATCTGAATTAATTTGAATTAATTAAAATGTATTTTTATATTTTATATTTATTTTTGTGATTGTGTTATAAATTGAGTTATTTTTTTCTTTTTCTAATCGAATGATACACAAATTTGAATTACTTTTAGATTAACTCAAATTTTCTTCTATTATTAGATTCACTTGTATGAAAATCAAGAAATTCAACTAATATTCAAATATAAAAAATCAATAAAATTTTATAAATAATTCTACAAACAATTGATCGTGAGACTCACTTTTAAAAAAGTAATTTTACTTTTTTTATAACTTTTTTTAACAATGCTAGAGATTTCTAGTTTTCATATGAATGGATCTTAAGAAAAATAATTCAAGTCTTGAATTAGTAAAAAAAAAATTAGTTTAAAATTACATCGAAAATTTAAAACAACTATTTTTACAGCATGGGCCTAAATTAAATAATAAATAAATAAATCTGAAAATAGATTAACTAAACGACTTTTAGTAAAAAGATATAACGAACCTAAAATATATTTTAGTCTTTTTAATTAGTTAATAAGGTAATTTTGTTCATAGTGACTGTGCTTAAAAAAATAGTCTTTATTCAATTTAAAGAAAAAGTGTAGAACTACAATTCATAACGAGCCTCTCAAATCTGAATAAAATATGATTTTTGCTTCTTTAAAACTTTTCAAATTATGTTTCAATTTTTTAAAAATATGTCTTACTTTTTCTCTAATTTATTTTTTTATTTTCAAACTAATTGTAATTAAAATTTAGTGATGATTTGTTAACCGTTAGAAAATATATTTTGATGATAAAAAATAAAAGATAGAGAGATGAAGATAGGAGAAAAAGATATTTAGATGATTAAAATCAAATCTAAAACTTTAGAAGTATGAAAAGGACATTGTATCAATAATATTTTTTTTATAAATTTATTAAGCTTAATGTAAACAAAATCTCTTGCTTAAAACATATGGGAAGGAGATTATTAAGCACAAGATCAACAACCCTTGTCACGTCATGCTGACGATGAATTAATAATCTTTTTATATAATTTCTGTTAAATGATAACGATGTTTCTTTAGGTTTGAGATATGACGAGACTATAAAATTGAACCTCTTCTTCTAATTTCCCATTGTTTAATTGTTTGATTTATTCAGATAAATACTCTCGTAATAGTTGAATATTTGGCTCCTCCTTTTTTTATTATAAAAGAATGCTACTCTTTGAGATTTTATATGATAATACTAACATCGTAGTCAAACGTTAATATAAAAGAATAATAACCTTAGAAAAACGTAACATAAAACATTTCACGAGTAAACAATGCCATAAACGCCATCATTTTTGACATTAAGCATTTGATTTGACCGCCACTTGAACATAACCCAAATGGTAATTCGTTGTTATCATAATTAATTTTCTTTGTCTTCAAATTAGTGCGTGAAGACACTTCCAACACAAAAGGACTTTGATTTTCATCGGTTGGTTTAGTTTCATAAAAGTAATAATTTTATTATTATTATTATTATTATTATTATTATTATTATTATTATTATTTGTATATATATGTGGAGCATAAGAGATAAGTAATTCTAGATTTATTGAATTTAGGGCTGTGAAAAGACATAAATAATAAAGGAAAAATGTTGGATTGTCTTTGCATTGAAGAAAGTGGGTGTTTGTTTGACTGGTGGCAATTTCTTTCGGTTTCCACCTGATACGATACTTTAACTCTACTCCCTTCGTAATCCGGTAGGTGCAGAAGTTGTTCCACCCATACAATCAAAGAAGAGTTAGATTAAGGAATTAATAGGATAGATAAGTACTTTTTTTTTTCTTTGCTCGAGTTTTCTCTCATTTTTTAATTTTCAACAAAACAAAATCAATTTTTTGATATTAAGTTGTATTTATAGGTTGTTTTCTAAGATGATATAGTATATATTCTAATAAGATTGGTTAAATTTAGTATGTGGTTTTATATTTGAGATATTTAGAATTCGAGAACGAATGGATGCGTTAGAATTTTTGTATCGATTAAAATAATAGTTAAAATTATATAATATATAAATAGATACAAATTTTAGTTTTGTAAATTAGTTTTCTGAGGTTTAAAGTTTATTTTCTAAAATATATTAGAGTTTTTCATAAAATCTTCAAATAAGTTTTGTCGGACATATTTGTTATTTACTATCGAATTTCTCTTTATTTTTATATTTAAGATGTTTAAAATCATGGTCTTTTTTCTTGACATCCATATACGGTGTCACAAACGACAAAAAAAAAAAAAAAAAAGAAAATAAAATAAAAAAAAAAAAAAAAAACTAGAACAGAAGAAAGAATCGAAAGTGAGAACATAAATGAAAGAATCATGGTGAAAAAAGCAGATTACTCCCAAAAACTTTAAGAAATCAAAACCTAGTTTTTTCTCTCTCTCCCTGTAAAGTTGTTCGACAAAATTAAAATCTCATGTACAAAATGAAAGACAAAACTAAATCTAAAAGTATTCCGAAGTTGAAATTAAAATCTATAAAGTGTGTGCCTCAAAATTCCACCGATAAGCCTTTATATCCAATGCCAATCAAAGCTTTGAAGGTTTATCTAACTGCACTTATTCAGTTACTTCCCAGCCGAACTTTTAGTTTCTATTAAACAAAAATTATGTTTCTTCCTTTTAACAAAAGCGTCCCTAGATTTTTCAATTAATGTCTTTTGTATTGCCGATTTAAGTATCATTATATCTAACAAGCTCCAAAATTTAGCCTCCATATGCGACAGTTCAATAACTACTCAGATTGTTATTCTAGAATTGGACCTCAAAACTACAAGAACTTAAATTTTCAAATACTCGGATTCAGATCAAGTCGTTTCAGCCTACCTTGCCAAGACACCAGTTTGGATCCCGGTAAAAACACCTTTTTTTATCCAAACAAGTCTTATCTTTCCTACTCTGCTTCGAATTTTATCTTTTTTTCTACTTTCACAATTCCATGAAAATTCACAGTTGCATCTAAAAATTCAACAACACTTGAGTAAGAAATCTACTAATAGTATCCATCCAAAAATAGAAAATTAATGAGTTTAACTAGAAGTGTCTAACTTTTATGAAATATACAAATCTATGTGAAAAGCTGGAAATAAAATCAGAACAAACACTTAGAATATGTAATTATGCCAAGAAAATATATTTTTTTTTAACAGCCAAAAATAAACCAAGTGGATGAACCAAGTGTTATCAAACATCAACTAAAAATTATTTATGGTATTTGAAAAATTTTCTAAAAAATCCTAGATTATGTTCTTGTCTATTAAAAAGGTTGTTATTGGGGGAATTCAACCTTCATAGAATTTTTGTTTAATATTATCATAATTATTTTGAACGAGTTTCAAACCTTTCTAAAATCATGATGTAGGATTCTATTTGTATAGAAAATTATATTGAAATTTTATGAAAAATTTAGTTGTAACTTTCTAAAATCATGATGTAGGATTCTATTTGTATAGAAAATTATATTGAAATTTTATGAAAAATTTAGTTGTAACATTATGTAAATTTTTCCAAATGATTCTTGAGGAGAGTGAAATGTCCTTTGACAGATAAAGTCAGAATAAATAAATATTAGTTGAATACACAAACAACACATTGACCATCTCTAATATACCAGTTGTAGTTGTAAATGATAGTAATAATTTAATGCAATTATTATCAATACATATAGATAATCACTACTATATATATAATAATTATTAACATAAAAAAATTACTAAATCAAACAAAATTTTACTAACATAATTTAGTAACGTTTTATCAAATATTAGGTATACTATATGTTACTAAAAATTTTTAATAACATTTTTACTTATCAATAAAAACATTTATAAAAACATTACGTAACATTTATTAATAAAAAGATAATATTTTAAAAATGTTACTAAATTATTTTAATAATATTCTTTTAATAAAATAATTACACTACAAAAATGTTACTAAAACATTTTAATAACTTTTTTCAAACATTTTAAAATTTTTAGTAATATTTTTTTTAATAAAAGTAACATATATAAAATGTCAAATGATTTTGATAACATTTATGTAATAAAAGTATGATATTTTAAAAATGTTACTAAATTCTTTTAGTAATATTTTCTTAATAAGAAAGCAACACTATAAAAATGTTACTAAAAATTTTAATAATTTTTTCAATAAAAAATGATATTTTAAAATTATTATTAATTTTTTAATAATATTTATTTTAATAAAAGTAGCATTATAAAAATGTCACTAATTTAAATAACAATCATGTATTACTTTGAAACTATATTTGTTGGATGAATTGTTGCAACCTTAGAGTGTGTAAATGTGTTATTAGTTTATTTTGATGTGTTTGCTTGAGTATTAAGAAAGAATGTGGAAGAGTGTTATACCATTTGGCTAGCAAGATAATGATATTCTTGCACATGTTAGTCTTACACAACAAGACAAGAGGCTACACACTAGAGTTTGCATATAGTAGTGAAGAATCTTACAAAATTTTAATTACTTAACAGAGCTCGATAAGTATCAACAGATTGGTTAAGAGCATTAAGTTTAATTGGCAATTATTCCTCAAATTTCAAGCCATGAGTATTAAGATATTTGGTATGACCTCTCTTTCTTTTATTAGTAGAACCTATTAATTAAGTATAAAATTTTTAAAAAAATTAAGTATATACAATAACATATTACATATATCAATATACATAGATAAATAACCAATGTGGTGGAGTGGAACTTGAATAGGTCTTCAATGCAACTTCTTCCAAGTCAGTCATATATTCACTTGGAAATGACACTTTACAATTCTTGATCGTCAATCAATATTTACTTGGAAATGACACTTTACAATTCTTGACCAACAAAGGTGATCTTTCTTTCTCACCACTAACCATATAATATCAAATATAAAATAACAATACAACAAAGTACAAATTGAAGGTAAAGCTAAACATGGAAGCAACATTCACTATAAATTACAATGCTTAAAAATTAACCTCCAGCTTGTTAGGTATTCAAGTGTGAGTCTAAGTCCTACATTGAGTAAAAATGAGAAAATTAAGCAATATATAAGAAAGAAGACCCATAAACCTATTGCCTTAAGGTTTTTGGTTGAAGGTGGTGTCATTCCCTTATGTGGTTTGGCTCATTTCTCATTCTTATGAGATCTTTCCGGTTATGTCTCCTTGGATTCTCCCAAAAGAGTGATATCAGAGCCACGGGTGAGTTCGATGGGGAGTGTAGAAGAGGGACTCCCACTTGAAGGAGAGATTGTTAAGTATTCAAGTGTGAGCCTAAGTCCCATATTCACTAAAAATGAGAAAGTTAAGCAATATATAAGAAAGAAGACCCATAAACCCATTGTCTTAAGGTTTTGAATTGAAAGTGATGTCATTCTCTTATGTTTTAAATTGAAGGTCTGATGGCGACATAGTTTCTAATTCAAATAAATATCAGTATAGATCAAAAGAAAAAAAAAAAAAAAAAAAGTATAAAAAAAAAAAAAAAAAAAAAAAAGGAAACTGTGGAATAGGATAGGAAAAAGAGGAATCACACTAGCATAATTGTATAACACACTTTTAAATTTAGACAAATTTCACCCACACACAAAGGTGAAAGAAACTATAAAAGTAAAAGAATCACTTATACGAAGGAATTGAGACACCAAGAAGCTTTAAGAGATTGAGAGTTCTAGCTGTCGTGGTAACCATACCACCAATTAGCTTTTCTGCTTGATCACCAGCATAAAAAAACATTTATAACTTAACCATCATTTTTTTCAATTTTAATCAGTTAACTCAAAGTAATTCCAGCAGTAAAAAATAGGATTAAGATTAGGAATGCACTATGTAACAACAAAAAATGATTTGGATGGTGTGCTCAATATGAAAAACTGTTGAAGCACTTTGTCTTTAGAAGCCTCCAAATGGCCATCATGATCCTTGCTGACATAACAGTTTATAATGAAAGAAATAAAGTAGACAAAGAAGCCAACATTTATAAGGTGCAATTGTAAACAAATGTATAATGCCTTAGCAGAAATATACAACTATAGGTTGTCTACTATAAATTATGTGGAAGGTTTAGTTTTACTTTTCTTTCCCCCAAAACATGTGAACTTACACTGGTTATTTTCAAAGTAAATACAAACAGCAATCACATGGTGATGATTTCATGGCTCTTGCTAGTTCTGCTACACTGCTAGTCTTTATTCAATGCTCACATTTAAACAACTGCAACCAAATGTCACTGATATAAAAGAATGTTAAAATATAAACAGGAAACATTTTCGGTTCATGACTGTTATAGTAAAAAAGATGAATGAATGAATATTAACCATGGGATCCATACTTTACATAAAACCATCAATGACAAAGGTGAGAAAGAAAATAGTTGGAAAAAATTGTTAATGTAGATAATCAGAGGCAATCTTCATCATGTAAGACAATTTTTATAGATTTGAGTTATACTAAAATCTACATTGTGAGATACAGAATGGTAGTTCTTTTGCATTACATTCGTCATTACACGGATTCAAATTCATAGTACGAGTGTTTGTGCAATTTTACTTTGCTGTTTGAGCTATGATTTTCTGTTTGAAAAAATGTCACAGAATCAGTACATTGCATTCAAGACTGTCCGGATTTTTTTTTTTTTTTTTTTTTTTTTTTTTTTTTTTTTTTTTTTTTTTGAGATCTTTGGTATGGCAAATCACATGTTCAACCATGACTAATCCAATTTGATTAGGGTGAACTTACTTAAATCTCTCCTAAACACTTATTTTCTCCTTTCACTAAAGTGGGATTCAAAACCTTAAAAAAATGAGTCCTTTGTCACCGGATCCATTAAGTGTAGGTGACTTCATTAGCACATATAAGGATAATTATCTCTATTAACAAGCATAAGAGATGTAATGAACATGATATGTTCAAAGACAGTTTAATTATGTGGGTTTTTTCTTTTCAATGATTGACATAAAAATCTGAATTTGGAGTCACAACTGCTCTGTTAAAGCATGTAGATCGAACTTGACTATCTCAACAAGAATTGGGCAAATAAGAAGAGATTATATTGTAAATTATTGGTAGGAAGGGAAGTAATTGGATGATGAGGTAACTCAGGGTTGGAACTTTGTAATGTCTTTATCACTAGAGCTAAGGAATCTGTATCTGAGGTTTTGGAAAGAGAAAACTACATACAGTATCCGGAACGTTTTCTAAGTATCTGCATGTCTGAGATGATAACTAGGAATCACATCTTCTAGAAACATTGAAAGAGGGTTAAGATTGTACACAGAACAGACAAAATTTAATTTTTTCCATCAGAAATTTGTAGATCAGAATCTCTTCTCAGATATGCAATTCACAGTTCAACTCCTATCTTATTAGAGTTTTCTTCAAGCTTTAATAGCACTAATAACACTAAGAGGCGTAAATAATAAGCAAAACTCAATCAGGTACAGATTATAAAAAAACCTGAGCACATAAAAGAAGAAACAATGAAAGTTATAATTCAAAGAACGGATTATGGAAGAACCTGAAATCCTAAAGACAAAGATCTCAAAAAAAGAATGGAACAGTCTTGAATGCAGTGCACTGTTAAATTTAAAATTCTCATACTTACAATGTTATTTCATTTATTAGTGTATGACAAACTCTTCTGAAGCACATTTAGTACAAGATCGTTTTGATATTTTGCAGCAATTCGTTCAACGTTTTTGCAGCAAAATTGTTTAATTGTTATTTGTTTTACAACAAAATCATCGGAAGGTGGAAGAGTGAAAATGCAGATGGGTGTAAGAGTGAAAATGCAGAATGAATAACAAGTTTTTAACAATCTTTTATCAGAATAAAGAAAAATGCATTTAGAAGGTTAAATAATAATAATAATATAAAATTTATATATATTAAAGTGTCATTAATAAAAACAGTTAATATATTTTAAAAATTTATTACTCTTTACTAACATTTAAAAAATTATACTATAGGTCAATTTAATTTTATTAATAATAATATTTATTTAAAACATATCATAATATTATATATATATATTTTATCTGCAGTAACCTTTATTATTAAAAGTGTTACTAAAATATCTAAAGTTTATTTGTAGTTTATCTATAATAACATTTGCAGTTTAAAATATTTAAAAATAATTATAATTATATTTTTAATAAATGTAATTAAGAAAATGTTACTAAATATATTAAATGGTTTAGTGAATATAAGTGCTCCATGATGCACATATTATATAAAAGTAAGTTCAGAAATTGTTAAACTTAGTTACGTAGTCATAGATTTCATTTATCACCTTGATTAGGATATATAACAATCACATATTTTATTGTTTTGTTTTTTATTTGTGAAGCAGTGTTGTTGTTGTTGATGTTGTGCGTGAACACATGTTATAGATGGTGTAAATAATTAAAATTTTGTTTTATGACTTTTTCATTGGTATAATACTACACCATTATGATATACCTTAGTGGTGAATTAAAGGATGTGCTGTTTTCATCTTGTTTCTATAAATGATTCAATGGTTGAATTTTTATTCTACTTGCTTCCTTGTCTCATTTACAACTTATTTACAAAACTCTTATATTTATTGAATCAAGGAGAAATGCTTACAAAGTTCTGTAGTGATATCCATCACTATGCATATTTGTGAAATTATGTTAGAATTTGTGCTTGATTTTATGTTATTGTAGAGTTTATAAAGGATATTAGAAATGTCACCAAGTCTGAAACTTTGTTGCACTTGCTTTTTCCCTTATATGATTTAGAGGACTTGACAGAAATTCAAGACTTCTAGTAAATGCTAATAAAAGTAGGCAATAAGAATATAATTATTATGTTTCTGCAAACCTAAGAAAATGAAGGGAAAAATCAATTTATAGGATTGTAAGCCATACGAAATTGTAACAGTGTTATTTCCAAAGTGTGATGCAGGCTGAATTTTTTGCAGGTTCCAAGCTAAACAATGTATGCATGACAGATATAAGTCATTATAACTATAGAAAAAGAAATAGTGAAGGTCAAGAAACGCTACTGTTCGAACATGATGAATGATGGATGTAAAGGCAAACAAAGTACTGAGCTAAATGAGAGAGGGGATATGTAGCCCAAATTTTACTTTGATCAGTTTGTTGCAACAAATAAGTAAAACAAAACTTTGGCAAAAAGGTTGACTTCAACAATTGTTAGAAGTTTAAGAAAGAATGTTGTGTTAAATGGAAATAAGGGTTTCAAAGAAGGAATATATATGATGTAGGGAAGATGAGGGAAAAAGGTAGAGTAATTATTTATTGTACTAGAAGGTACAATAAAGCAATTCTGGAGGGATACAGAGTTGTAAAAGAGCAAAAAGCATAAATTTATAACTTTCTATGGTTGGAATATTCTGTTTAAGTTGAATTTTGAAGACATCATTAATCATGTATGTTGTTATGGGTCAAATACATACAAAAGGATTTTACAATATAATTTGCTTGTATATTTTTCTCTGATCCTATTTTAGGTCTCCTCTTATATGGATTAGAGGATGTAATGCTATGTTTAGTTTTGAATGGATTTACACAAATGTTTTGTAAATTATTGTATATACATATATATTTTCTTTTTTTATCAATAAAAAAAATGTATTTATTGAATTAATTATCTCAATTTCTTTAACTATTTTTTTTCTACATATACAAATATAATAACAATTTTATTTTTTTTATGTGATAGCAAAATGGATGATGACTACAAGGATTTTAGAATACCTACAAGTTGTTAGGTAGTATTTGAATGTGTTACAATTGGTATTTTGGTTCAAACATTAACTTCACTAACCATTAAAGTGATTTAACTAAAATAAATAAACAGGTTTAACCAAAGTGTTTTGGTTTAGAGAAAAAAATAAATTTTATGTTTTGGGTTAAAGGTGGTGTCATTCCCTTGTATGTTTGGCCCTGCTTTCGTTCTTATTTGTCTCCCCAAGGTTTCCCCCCTCGGATTTTCTAACAAGTGGTATCAGAGCCGATGGTTTGCAGCTTGGGCGAGTATAGTTTGACCCTTGTATCGAAAGTCTTCCTTACGAAGGTTTTGGGAAAGTGTGTCCCGTTTAAGTGTGTAAACAGCGGTACAAGTGAGGGTCGTTTGTGATTAAGGTACTCATGTTTGAAAATACTTCTGCTCGAGGGGGGGTGTACCAATGTGGAAGGGACTCTTACTTGAGGAGGAGATTGTTAGATATCCAAGTGTGAGTCTAAGTCCCACATTGAGTAGAAGTGAGAAAGTTGAGCAACATATTATAAAGAAGACCCACAAACCTAATGCCTTAAGGTTTTGGGTTGAAGGTGGTGTCATTCCCTTATATATGGTTTGGCTCATTTCTCATTCTTGTTTGTCTCCCCAAGGTTTCCCCCTTGGATTACTCCCAACAAAAATGTGTCTCTAGCATGTCTACTCACTCGTTTAAAGTTACGCAAGGCCTAAATATTCTCACGTATTGCTTTCATGTGATACAATTGGCACAATGTCTCATCTAAGGCCTTTAATCAACTATTGTACTCATTTAACAAACTATTTCAACTTGTTTAACCATTCATATTTAGTCCACTTACACAAATATATTAACAATTGGGCTTTTATATGATAGTAGGGCTAATGATGACTATGAGGATTTTACAACTCCTACTAATTTTATGTGTATTTGAGTGTTTTACAATTGTTATATTGGTTCAAACATGAACTTAACCAATAATTATCGTGATTTAACTAAAATATTAAACTAGTTTAACTAAAGTGTTCTGGTCTAGAAAAAAGAATTATGATTCCATATCCTCTAGCATGTCCACTCACTCCTTTAGGGTTGCACCAGACCTAGCAATTCTCACGTATTGCTCCCTTGTAATACAATTAGCACAATATCTCGACTAAGACCCTTAATCAACAGTTGTACTCATTTAACCAATTATTTCAACTTGTTTAACCAACCATCTCTAGTCTGTATACACAAATATATTAACAATTATTTTTTTATCTAATATAATGATTGGTGATGATTATGAGGATTTTACAACGTTACTAATTGTTATGTAGCATTTGAATGTAAAATTAACATATTGGTTTTAACTTAATTAACTAACAATTATAATTATTTAACCAAAAAATCGAATTAGTTTAACCAAAGTGTTTTGATAAAAAAAATAAAATAAAATTTACAATTTCATGTGTCTCTATCATGTTCAATCCCTCTTTCAAAGTTGCACTAAGCCTAGCAATTCTCACATATTGTTTTTATGTGGGATAATTGGAATAAATCGATTGAGGCCCTTAATCAATAAGTGGACTAATTTAACCAACTATTTCAACTTGTTTATTAACAAATTATTTTTTATGTGATAGAAGGATTAATGATTACTAAAGATTTTACAATGTCTAATAATTGTTATGTGGTATTTGAATGTGTTATAATTATCATATTAGTTCATACATGAACTAACCAATGATGATAGTGATTTAACCAAAACATTGAACATGTATAACCAAAGTGTTTGGATCTATTAAAAAAGAATAAATTTTATTATCCCATTTGTCTCTATTATGTCCACTCACTCCTTCATGTTGCACCAATTGATCCCATGTGATATAATTGGTATAATGTCTCAGCTAAGATTCATGACCAATAATTTAACTCATTTAATTGACTATTTCAACTTATTTGACAAAACATCATTAGTCCACATATACAATATAGTCATAATTATTTTTTATGTGATAACAGGATGGTGATACCTATTAAGAATTTTATAATGCTTACTAATTGTTATGTAGTATTTCAATGTCCTATAATTGACATGTTGGTTCACACATTAAATTGACAAACAGTTATATTGATTTAACTAAAAGGTTTTGGTCTGAAAAAACATAATGAATTTTAGGATTCCATGTGACTCCATCATGTCTCCTTCAAGGTTACACCAAGCCTAATGATTTTCACATACTACTTCCATGTGATACAATTGGAACAACGTCTTGTTTGACACCCTTAACCAACAAATCTACTAATTTAAAAAACTATTTCAACTTATTTAACCAATCAGTTTCGGTCCACATACACAAATATAATAACAATTATATTTTTTTGTGATAGCAAGACTAGTGATGATTACGAAGATTTTACCATGCCTACTAATTGTTATACAGTATTTGAATGCGTTACAATTGGCATATTGATTAAGACATTAACCTCACAAACAATTATAGTTATTTAACCAAAAAAAAAAAACAATTGAACTAGTTTAACCAAAGTGTTTTGGTTCAAAAAAAATAAATTTTACGATCTTGTACGTCTCCATCATGTCCACTTACTCCTTTAGGGATTACATGAGGCTTAGTAATTCTCACATATTGTTTCCATATGATACAATTGAAACAATGTCTCAGTTGAAGACCTTAATCAAAAACTCATTTAACCAACTATTTCAACTTTAGCTAATCAATTTTAGTCCATATACACAAATATATTGATAACTGATTATTCATGTTACTTCAGAATTTCACAAGCTTTTTAATGGTTAGATAGTGTTTAGATGTTTTGCAATTATCATATTGATTCAAATATGAATTTAACCAATAATTCTATCAATTTAATCAAAATATTACACTAGTTTAATCATAATATTATGGTCTTGAAAAAGAATATTATGAATTCATGTATCTTCGTCATGTTCACTCACCCATTTAATGTTATGAGAATAACTATTCAACCAACCATAAAGAATGAAAACTTCTTTACAAAAATCCATTGTAAAGTTTAAATTAGGAGAAGAAAGCATAATAAGAATGTTCATATGAGAAAGAAAGCATATTAATCCATATGGAAATTTCCATTTATCATTCTCCTAAATTTAATACTTTCAACACTAAAACTACATCATTTTAAAATTTTCTTTTTACATAAATTATTATCAATTCTTTCTTTATTTCAAGATTGTCGAAATTTAAATATTTTTAATAAAAATTACCAACAACTATATATATATATATATGCCCGTTATTAGAGAGAGAATTAGAAATGTATATTTGATTAATTAAAAATTAATATTGTCAACTCAACTTTAAAAAAAAGCTAAATTATATTTATTTTGAGACAAAATAATAGTAATAATATGTTACTTAAAATGCATACAAAAAATTCTCTCAATTAAATATTTAGAATTAATTAGTTGCAAAATTAATATTTCAGAACATTAATCAATTTATAAGTTTTTTTGAAAGGTGAAACTATTATGACTTTAGATCATTAATCGTTTATTTGGTGAAGTTTATAACATTGGTCATTTTTCATAAATTTTGGTTGATACTTAATTCCATCACATCATGAAAGTAATATGAAATGGATAAGGTTATCTTTTAATGTGTAGCCTTTCTTTTCCACGGCCTTTCTTGAATCGGAGAAGAAATTGATGACAAAGAAGGAAACAGAAAAAAAAAAAAAAAACATTATATCGAATATGTTGAACTTAACTTGGTACCAAATTTAAAAATGTGATTTGACAACGAAAAGAGCAAGTGGGGACATGAACTTATAATTGCCACATATTTAAACTACCACGTGTATAATCTCTATTTGTAAACATTTCTTTATCAAAATGATCTTCTAAAGTTGCAAACAAAAATCAAAAGTGAAAATTGTTTAGTAATAAAATCTATCATAACATTGATTTTTATAATAAGTGATTTACAAATTAAATTTAATGTTATTTTAATGATGCAAAATTCTCACGTGTGAACTTAATTGGAAATTATTTTTACTCCTACACCGTGAATGGTAATGCAAAACCAAACTGGTCAAACTAACGCGTTGGTCACTTTTAGCACAGTATTTTTGGTACCAAACAATGCTTCTGAATCAACACGTTAGTGTGGAGAAGCAGCATGTGCTGACTGTTGAAAATGAAGTAACCTTTCTTGCTAGCTGAACCAGTTGAAAAGGAAACAAAAAGACACAAATCAAAAGACACAACAACAATATTAAAACCATTTAGCTTTGTGTTTTGGTTGCAAATTTCACACCTGCTTTATCTAGTATCTTACTTAACATTTTCTTGGCCTAGTAAATGAACCTGAAAAGGACACAAAACTAATCTAACTTTTTTAACATAAACACAATAGATTAAGTGCAGATTACTGAGATAAAAATGGATTTGCTCACATGCACACCACAAAAGGGTAGCAGCAAAACTAGAAAAAAGTGTTGCATGACGGTGGCATAGGCTCTAAGACAGATAAGAATTTCACCTAACACAACCCAAATATGTACTATAACTTCAGTGCATTACCCCATATTTTCTTTCCTAACATCCTTGAAATTTCAACACTTCATGATGTTCATCTATTAATTTAAACCATCCCTTGAGGCTTCATAGTTCACCAACTTTTTTTTTTTCTCTTGTGAAAACCATGGCCAAGACTAGATGGCTGTGCCATCTTCTGCTAAGGTTCTTGGCTTTTGCAGCAACCCTTTCAGCAGTCATTATGATGGCTACTAGCCATGACACAGCCACCGTCTTCACAGTGTCCTTTGAAGCAAAATACACCAATTCCCCTGCCTTCAAGTAAGTGTCTTCTAGTGGTTATGATTGTTAATCTTTTTTGGTCAAGAAAATGTTGGTTTTTCCTTCATACTGACAACTGATAAAATGCCTTCTACTTAGGTACTTTGTGATTGCATACTCTGTTATCACTGTCTATGGATTTTTTGTCCTCTTTCTTCCTCCAAAAAGCTTGCTCTGGCAACTTGTGGTAGCCTTGGATTTGGTAAATGTTCTAAAGCCTCCTCTTTTTCTCTATTACCTGTATCTCAACACACAATATTATTGGATAACTAAGTGTGAATAACATATAAGATATAAAAGATTCATAAATTTAATATCTTAAAGTTTTAAATTAAAAATGATGTAATTTTGTTCTATTGAATTCTCATTCTTATTAGTTTCTCAGAGTTTTTTTCCTCAGATTTTTGCAACAAATACTTTATCAGTACTTCATCTGTTTTGACATGGAAGGAAATCATGTATCATTACACCTTGAGCTGTTAATCATGTATCATTAATCTAATATGCATGTTAACTGAACTAAATAACATAATGTGATTCATGTAACTAAACTTGATTAGATAAACTTAATATATGAACAAATATATTATATATTATATATTATTATCATTATTGTAACATCAGTACTTTATATCATAGATGAGTAAAATTCTAACTAGGGTTATATTAATGGTTCATTTTTGGGTAGGTGTTCACCATGCTACTTGTCTCAAGCTTCTCTGCAGCTTTGGCTATAGCTCAGGTGGGAAAGAAAGGAAACAGTTATGCAGGTTGGCTACCAATATGTGATTCAGTTCCCAAATATTGTGATGGAGCCACAAGAGCTTTAATTGCTGGTTTCATTGCAATGATTATATACATAGTTCTTCTTCTGCATTCCATTCACACCATCATAGACCCTCTCCTCTTGAGAAAAAATTGAACACTTTTTATGTGTTAGCATGTTAGAGTAGAATTTCTGGTCATTTGTTGTTGAACCAACATTTTTCTTCTACCTTTTTTTCCTTCCCTTTTTTCTTGTAATAATTCCTTTATCTGAAATATGTTTTTCAATTTTCACTAGTGACATTTTTGGTTGTGATTTTTAATTTCAATCTACCTTATCTTGTAGTTGTAAGTTGCAACATTAATAATTTCTTAACTGGTGGAATGCATGCATGTGGAATATCGTAGGTGTTAATATTATTTCAAAAACATGGGCACAGGTTTGTTACAACTTTAAGATCAACTAAAAAAATTAATACAAAAAACACTGGAGTATTGACACATGTTTTGTCCTTAGTATCCGTATTTTTTAATATTAGAAAAAATTATATTTTATTTTCACATTAAAGAATTAAGAAAAGTTAAGGGATTATCGTAGAAGTATATCAATAATATTTTTTATTTTTTTTTACTTTTTAGTTTCTTAAATTTTACAGGCTAAAGTTTTATAGAATTTCTCATTCAATTTTATTAGACATATTATGGATAAAAAAAATATGATTTCAAATTGCAAAAAATTAATAAATTGAAAAAAAAATAGAAAAAAAATTAGTTTGAAAAAAAAAATTTAGCTTGATTAAGAATGATCTCATTTGAATGAAAATTAGTTTGAGACTATTTTTACTTCCAGTAATATTTTTGCTTGAGGGAGAATTTTCTCATTTGAGTAAAAATGAACTCAAGAGCAGGTTTAATTCCAATATCATTTTTGCTTTAACGATATTCTCTTTGCTTGATCAAAAATATCATAAGAAAATTTTACAAAATTAACTATTATTTATGTGCAAGTATTAACATATATTTAAAGTTTAGAGTGTTATAAAAAAATGAAATCAAATAAATAGATTTACACTTTAAATATCAACCTTCAAATCAAATAAAAATAGCTTTATCATCTAATCACACTCATTTATACTCTCTTCTAAGCATATTTGACTTCACAATGATTCATTTATAATCAATGTAATTTCTTTTCAATTCATGATACTCTAATTTCATTTTAATCAAAATGATTGCATATAAACTTATCATTCGGTCATAACACAAATCATATAATTTCAACTATTTTGAAACATATAGATACATATATTACTGTGATACCTTGATTTTCAAATTCGAGTAATCTGGTTTCATTTAAACTAAAATGATTACATATAAACTTATAACTCGGTCATAACACACATTATTTCAATTTTATCATGCACAACCATATCTATCAAACAATTCACAATATTCAAAAACAACTCTTGTCAATCAAGTTAACAATATCACAGTTCATACTAGATTTACACAATCAACCAATTTTATTATAAAATATTTTTAAAATAAAAATTAAAACTTAATACCAATTCCATTCACAATTTAGTCTTCTAACCTAAGATTATATTAAAAATATTAAAATTAGTTTTCCTTATTTGAAAAGCTCAATCTCGAAATCAAATCTTCCAAACGAAATAGTAACATCATTAAAATTTTAAGAATTTAAGAGAAGTTATCTAAATAATACTAAATTTTAATATAATTTTAATTTAATTAAGTTGTGATCAACTTCTATTATATATTTCTATTATATATTAAAATAGAAAATAAAACTCAGTGACTTGGATTGATGAACTATTAGAATGATCAATTCTGAAATAGACGAAGAACACAGCTTAAAATTGAAAAATAAGGGACAGAAAGATATGAAAAGGTGTGCTGATAGAGAAAATCAATGGTATGTGTTTGTGTTAAGGGGGTTACGGTATTTGTGATCATTTTCTAGAAAATTGTGTTCTGCATAACTTCAGAGAGAAAATGGAAACAGGTTTCATCATTGATAATTAATCTGGGACCTCTTTACTAGTTATTTGAATAAGATTTCTTCTTTCAATTAGATTTTTATTTATTCATAAACCGGAACCTAAAATATTACTTGAACCGATTTTCTAATCAACACGTGTTAGTCATAAATATGGATCGAATCTTTTCGAAGCTATCAAAATCTTATTTGGTAGGTAATCTTTCAAGATCTCTCGAATTCATGAGCTACTAAATAATTGCGATTAGGTGCAGGTTGATTATTGATTTAAGTATATGTATTTTAATTTTTATTGAACTTCTCATAATTTTCCTATTGTGTCTTTGACTTCGTTCACCCTAAACCTGAGAAAAGATAATTCTTCCAAAAGTAATAGAAGAATTTCGAAAGAAATTTGGATATACATTCGGTATGGTTAAAATCAGAATAATATTAAATAAATAAAAAGTAATATTAAATAAATATAGTAATATTTGAGGATGATAATCAATCACAAATGGTAGTTTTCAATTGGATGCCTATTTAAACTACCTTAAAACTTTCTGACATAACCAAATTTTCATATTTTGTATTATTGAAAGAAGAAACGAGTAAGGTTTTCAAATCTTGGATTATTTACATGTACCATTTTAAGTATTCAAATTATAATTGTGGCATCCGCACAACTTTTAGTACAGGTTATTCTCTCAAATAATGTGCAATTTTTTTATTTATACCATAATTGGTTGCTTGCATTTGAAGTGACACTTACAAATAATTGTTTTTAAAGTTTGAAATAAAGTTTTGAATATACTTTTGTATCTATTTATATTTTTTATGAATTAAAGTAATTATTTGTTTTACATATTTTATTGTAAAGAAGGAGCTTCAGAGTGAAAAAATAAAAAAAAAGTTCTGAGAAAATTAAAAAGTTACCATATAAAGTATGCAATGAAATATAATTGATAAATAAATTTGATATTGTTATATATTGGTTTGGATATATATAGTTATCATTTAATTTAATGCTTAATACACTTTTTGATAAAATAGGGAAAAACAAAAGAATAGAGGGTGGAATTATTTTTTCTAAAATTTTTAGATACTTTGAAACATATTGTCCAATAGGATGGTTCTATATGTTAAATTATCAATTGATGGATGGTATTTATATATGATAATATGTATACGATGAAATCTTACAATTTTCTGAAAATAACTCTCCTTCTTAATTAATGTATTAAAAAGATTATATAGTATAAAGAAATAATCACGAAGATAATATATATTATATTAATTTGTTTAATTATAAATTAGTTCTTATTCTTAATCAATTAATTAAGTTTTATTACCCAGGTTAATGTTGCAAAGTACAATGAGATGCAAAGTATAATAAGCATGTTGTTTGGATTTATACCAATTCTTAGTTAACCTTTTAGATATTTTTGTCTCTAAGTCATTAATTACTAAATTGAGTATTTTTTATTCCAAGAACTTCTAGTAATTGAATATTTTTTTACTCCAACCACTCTTAGACTGAGCACTTTTTACTATAGTCACTCTCAGCTTAAATAAGAAATAAGTATTTTTGACTCTAGTCACTCCTAACTTAACTAAGTATTCTTTAAACATGAGTCTCTCTTAACTAATAATCAAGTATTATTTACCAAATAGTCACTCATGGCTAAGATAGAAAAGTTATATAAATGATAATCAAATGATCACATTGAAGATTGCTGGAAAGAATAATCATTTAAAAAGTGTATGTATAATTTGATCAATCTCTATTCGAATTAGCTTATTAAATACAAACAATTTTTTTCTATGAAATTTTAGATGAACACAAAAAAATTAAACAACATTTTAGTACTATATAATATGGTATTTCTCTTTCTTCTTCTTTTTAAGTTGTTTTATATAGGCTCCGAAGAAAGTAAACTTTGTGAGTCCATTTTAATCTATTGAATAAGTTTTAGTTTTTATTTGTTTGACTGAAATGCGTCAAATGTGTCAAATGCACTTCGAATAACATTAAATACTCTTTTTTATTCTTTTATGTAAAATTTCAAATCTCTTCTTGAAACGTGTCTTTACTTGAACTTATCTGAAGTGTCATGTCGAACAAAATAGATAGTCTTTTCAAAGTTAATCATGCTAGTATAAAGATTTGAAGAATAAAAATATTTTTATCCCTTTATCTTATTGATCTTTTAATGTGACTTGTAGTTCTAGCTAATGAATTTAGTTAGACAAAATTAACAGACATTTCTTATAACATAAAGTAAATGTTTATATGTTTGGATTTTGCACGTAATTATCGTCTAAATACATCTATATTATGTTAAACATAAAACAAAATTGGACAGTATTAAACATTTATGTCTTATATCATATATTGTTAAATTCAACTATCCTCTTATGGTAAAAGTATAACTATGTTTTGTATTTAATTGCTTTTATCACTTAACAAAAAATATAGTGTTAAATCTTTCTTTAATAATTTTATATTTATATTTTTTATTTAGATTTTATTTATTCTAAACCTAATTTAAGAATTAAAAGTGTATTAGAAGAATATGAAAGTTATTTTAATTTGTGGATCCATCCATATAATGAATTTTATAGGAAGAGTGCGGTGAGATGAAACCTCATTTAGAATATAATCTATACGAAAGTGTTATTTTTAATACAAATTTATGTGGTATACGATTAAATGGTTAAGTCCATATATAATACTACATCATATGCATACTTTGAATATGCCATTCAATGATTAAATTTAATTAGCATTTTTTCAATTTATCTCACAATTATATTTACACGTAAAAACAATACATGCATTAGGATTTTTTACATAATTTTTTATAAATAAAAAATAATATTACGACGTTAAATGGTCTAATAAGAGAAATACAGTACTTTTGTAAAATAAATTTTATATAATAATTTGGAAAGGTTAGTTTCTCACCTTAACAAATACTTTTTCAGAAATTTGCCCAAAAATTATTTCCTAAAAGTATATATGATTTATTTCTGCACACAAATATTATTTTTTGAAAGGTAAATCAAATGTGAGAAACAAGCTTTCATATTCATGGAAAACTAAAATAATCCCCTTTTCCTTAAGAATATTGATTAAAAATATAATGTAAAAATTTCACAACAAATTTATATTAATGTTTATATGTTAAAATTTTCAATACATTTTTAATGTGAATTTCAATGAAAATATTAAATTTTAACATTTTTTAACCACCATCTAAACTAGTGGTTAAGAATATCCTAAATTTATTAATTATAGATTATATCAACTACTATTAATCATAATTAGCTCATTTTAATACTTGAGCAGTTGTGTGGTTGTCATTAATCTTTCAATAATTAAAAATTATTGACAGATTTTCCGAATTATTGACTACTTATGATTGCTAATACTTGACACACTTTTTGTACTGCAAAATAAATTTTATAAATATGAAAACTCTTACATTTATTAAAATCTAAGAATAAAATAAGTTGAGTGAACATAGCATTTAGTTGTATTATTTTAATTGATTGTATACTATATTTAATAGATCTAGTATTTAATGATATAATAATTTGTTGAATAAACATCTACCTGCTTCCTCTTCCTCATTATCATTGTTGGGTCCCACATAATTTTTTATATCTTTATATTTTTAAAGTGCTGTCCTTTGCCCATGTGACGCGATGTAAACACCTAGGAGAGATAAAAATAAGCGATCTAATGAATATTATTTAAATTTAGCTTTGATTTTAATAGGAGCTTTTCTTGTATTGATTAAATATAATTATCTATATGATAATATTTGAATTTTTTTAATTTAAGTATGCGAAAGAGAATGATTTTTTATCCATTTTTTGTTTTAAATTATTAAAATTCTTTTTATATTTTAAAAACTTATTTTAAATGTTTTTTCATTTTTATTTAATTTAGTATATATTTTTTTATTTTTTGACATCCACCACTTTTACTCAAATTTTTAAGATAAATTTTCTCTTATAATAACTTTAATTATACATTTTTTTATTTGTAGTTTTGTATAAAGAATGAATTTATTTCATAAAATTAAAATTTTAAATCATTTTTAGAACATAAGTTTAGTCATTTTCAATTTTTATTAGTTATTAATTTATTTATAATGAAAAAAATGTCTAATTATAAAATTTGAGTTAAACTACTAGTATTAAGTAATTTTAAAAAATATTTTATATTTTTTTCTTTGACTTTTAATTTTATTTTATTTGAATAATTCCTTTTTTACATAATTATAATACTTATTAAATTTTTCTATCATTTTTTTTTTCATTTTAATGAGATATAGTTGATTATATTTTATGATTTTTAAACATAAAACAATTGTACTATTTTGTTTTAATTTGATTGGGAAAAATATTTTAAAATGTTACATAAGATTAAGAGTAAATATACAATATAAAAATATGATAATTAAAACTAAACATATAGTTACTATAATAAGTGTATAAATAAAAACCGTAGGAGTTTGAAAATAATCGAAATAAATTTAATTGTAAATATATGAAAATTGTATTTAATTAAATTTGATCTAACAATGTTTTTTAAATATGTCCATTTTTTTTCATTTTACATTCATTAATTAAAATTTTGGACCTGATTTGAGCTGAATACTTATAGCATTAATAAACTTACGCTTATTGTAACACTTCTTAGAAAGGAAGGTAAAAAATTATATTTTCTCGAAGGAGGGGTTATAAAACAAGTTATCGATGTTTAGATCGACTAAAACTGTTTAATATTTAATAAACAAATTTATTTGATTATTTTAATGTGAAATTTAAAAAAAAAAAAATAGTTTGGTAAGTAGTTGAAGCCATAATTGGTAGTTTAAGTACAAAATATAATAAAAAAATATAAAATGGAGAAAAAAAGAA
>Ga0209489_105333_pt1 | contig 22413 bp, 14 predicted proteins | sample SiratrowhiteBW_FD_187527 | JGI IMG/M metagenome (GOLD analysis project Ga0209489, IMG submission 187527) | Root nodule microbial communities of legume samples collected from California, USA - Siratro white BW (SPAdes) (version 2) | ecosystem: Host-associated > Plants > Roots > Nodule | place...
TATATATATATATATATATATATATATATATATATATATATATATATATATATATATATATATTTCATCTACTAACAACTAGACAAAAAGACCACTTTCACTTATCCAAAAATATCATCTCTGTATGTTGATTTTTAAATTCAATTTTAACTATTTTTAAATCTTGGATAATTTCCAATATTTTAAAGTATTTTTGAATTATTGAAAATGCTCTAAAGCATTCATTCATTGTTAATTTAGAATATAATTTATATAATCAGATACATTAATTTATTATTTAACTTATGTATTAAAATATTTATTTATTGTGAATTTTAGTTATGGAAAAAACAAATATTTCTACTAAAGATACTAGAAATGATATTAAATTAAAAACATTAACAAGATTGTGCTAAATAAAAACATAAACAAGTCGTTCAATACTATAATAAGATGCAACAAATCATGATATTAGATATTTTTTAATATTTTGATTAAATCTTTTAAAGCCTTTCTCGATTCACCTCACATAGTAATATAATCTTCCTTTTTGTTAATAATTAAAAAAATTGATATTTTTATATGTTCTAGCTTTTCTAGAAAAAAAAATATTGGATTATTCATATCAACTAATATTTGGTTTTCAGGGGTTAGACATGTTGTTTACCAACAAAAAAAACTTACAACATAATATCAACTAATAAATTTCAAATACTGAACACAATAAAATAATTGATTAATTTCTGCTTCGTTTCCCCGTACCTATGAACGTGGTTTTTTTGGTACAGAGGGGTGTGGCTAAAAATGGAAGAAACGTTGTTGTTTGCTGTTGGAGTTTGTTTTGGTTTCTCTGAGGAGAAGAGAAAAACAAGGCTATGTAGTAATATCAATGCCACAAAGTGTAACAGACCTATTTTTTAAAAAAGTGAAACTATATTGAAAATTTTATTAACTGTAAAATCAAATAAGGTATTAAGTCTACGGTTAAATCAAGTTTTATAGACAGAAGAATAGTGTTTTCAAATTTTAGAGATATAAAATAATTTTTAAATAAAAATTGTCACTTATTTAATGGCTGCGGGAGTGGTTCACAAGTCTAGTTCAACACCCAATTTACTTTTCAATTTATTTGTGAAAAATAATGTGCAAGAATTTTGATGCATCCACGAGATAAAGTTAAGAGCACTTTTTTTCTTCTCGTCTTTTATTCTACATTTTATTATTTGGTCTTCTCTCTCTTTTTAACTAAATCCAGCAACAATTATATATAACAGTCATCATCATCCATGTATAATTTATTTTTATTTTTTCTTTATTTTATTTTTAATGTATTCAATGAGTGTGCTTCACAAGTTACAAAAATCTTATAATAAGACATCAGACACATAAATGTATCTGATCGAAATTCTAATATCTCGAAAAATATTCATAAAGAGATCATTTTATTAATTATTTTAACACATATTTAATAATAATTCAACCTAACTATTCTGTCTCAAAATTATTTTTGTTCTTATTAACTTGAACTTTAAAAAGTGGTCAATTTTTATTAGATTTTGAATGATCTTTAAAAAAACTCATCGTTTTGATTCACAAAGATTTAAACTTTTAATAGTTCATATGAAAAAGTTTCATTTTTTGATATAAATATTCAATTTATTATGGAATTTGTTAAATTTCAATTTTTTTTTAACAAAAAGAACATTTTGAATATTTTTAATATAAGTGAGACACATCTACCCCCACACCTACATGGACACAATAACAATTTTATTTTATCGTTAAATCTTTAGTATAATTTTTTATACGAGTATATGTTCAAAAGTCATATAATAACCAAAGTTTTTGTAATTAATTTTTTTATACAAAAATTCCTATATGAATGTAATGTGCATCTTATAATCACGAAGATGCAATGATAACACATGAATCAAACGATCAATATTTTCTTCGAAATCATTTATTAAGTAAACATTTAATTTTTATTCATTAGAAGAATATTTAGTGATCAAATATTTTGTGCAATTTTCTATATTAGCACATAACATTTCCACGATCATGTGAACACATTCACATTCTTATAAACAAACCTTATAGTTTTCTACACTAATGTACCTCTCATATAACACCTAATAGTGTGGCTCATAAATATTATTTATATAATGTTCAAATAAAAAATTATTATTTTAATCACTAAGTTTTTTTTCATGCTAAATATCCATACATTAAGGATTTTCATATGATATTTTATATAATATATTAATACTCGAGTTCATTTATCATATTAATCATAAATAGAAAGTGAATTTATATGAATTTGAATTGATAACCAGATACAACCTCTAAAATATCAAAGTACTTAAAAAATGTTGGGTTGGTTCTATCTTGTGAGACTCAAACTCAATGTTTTTTGTATGTATATGACACATGACAAACTCAATATAACACATCCATATTCTAATTAGGATAAAAAGAAAAAAGAAAATAAATACTAACTTAAGCGTGTGCAATTGTGTATAAAGAAGTGTGTGGACAACCCTTTTGAAGAAAAGAGAGAGAGGTTAATGAAATTCGCAACCACTGTCTATAACGACCAACCTTAGTTATTTTGAAGATCTAACACTAAAAGCTTATCATATAGAGCTGCAATTTTTACTAAGATTCTTTACTCATAATTCCTAATCTGAACTATAGGATTGTTTGTCCACCTGATGCCTATAGAAGCACTATGAATTTTGTGAAGTGTTGTTGCCCGCAACAAATGTTAGTTGTTTTAATGATTTAAGGGTGAATTTATTTCTAATTGGGCTGAAATTTTTAATAAAGTTTTCTCACTCATAGTGCTTCATTTTGGACTACTAAAATTGAAATTGGAGCTCTGAGTTATTTCCAGAAAATTCTTAAACAAAGATAATATTTTGGTGAAGAAATTGTAACTCTTAAAATTCATAAACAAAGATAATATTTTTCATGAAGAAATTCTAACTATTGTTAAATTTCAACTTGTTGATATTTTGGACCATTGTTGGTGACTATTTAAGTATTAGGAAGAGTTGTACTTTTATGCTTTGTTACTGATTTTTGTAAGACTAATTGTACATTTGATTTCGTATTAGTGAAATATTTAACGACTCATTAATTGTTTGATATATATATATATATATATATATATATATATATAAATTTCACATTAATTATTTGTGTTCAATTTATTCTTTTATTTTTCATTCCTAACAAAGAAGACACATATTCTCTATGCCTTATGTGATTTAATATTAGATCATTGAAAGATTTCTAATATTTTCATACCAACACAAAATTTAATCTTTCTAACCATCACAAACATCATGTTGGAATATAAAGAAGATTTATGGACTCCAATGGGGTATAATTATTATTTACCTTATTTGCCAAGTGGAGCAATTTTAAGTGAGAATGAGAAAAGAAAAAACAAGATCTACTCCCTACACAATAACTTAAACGAAATGCAAAAGGGTTCAAAATTTTCCCACTAATACTCCACTTTCATATACAGGACGAGGTGAAATGCATGAGCTAATACATTTTTAGACTTAATTAACTTATGGACAAAATTTTCTAGAAATTAATTAATTTATTAGAAAATGACATACACTTTCTTCATTTATAAGTCATTACATCTTTAGTAAAATTGCCTTTTTTGAGTTCTTTACCGAAAAATGGTTAAAATATATTATACAAAAGAAATTATAAACGTTAGATTATAAAAAATAGTAAATCTCCCTTTGAATAATGTGTTAATCACTTAGGGATGTGTATAATTAGTTTGTCATTCTTTGATTACTAATTTCACGGAGTAAATATATACTTGTACTACCTTATTTAACCTTCAACAACAATATATAACTAATTTATCGTTATTCATGTCCATAAATCAAAACACAAAGAAATAACCCATAATATAATTTAATTGACTATATACTTGATCATTTAAGAAAAAAATCAATTAAAACTTGAATTGTTGTATATAATAAATTATCTACTAATAATAATTCATTAAATATGTATTTCATAACTTATAGTAATTAATTTAATTGATTGAATCTCACTCATAATTAATTATATGGGAAAATTAATTAATTATCATACAAATTAGTCAATTAATTTCATCTTTATTATAATATATACATATACATATATATATATATATATATATATATAAAAGGTCGAGGGAGTGAGGTTAAACTATTTCTATACTAATTGTAATAAATTTATATGTGTTTTTTTAATCTTTTATTTATTTTAAATAGTCTTGAAATATATTATTTTATATTCTCTTTGTTTTTATATTTCTTTTATCTCTAGTCACGCACTGGTCTCATTTATTATATCTTCAATTACAAATTGGTCATGTTTATTTTATCTCAAGTTACATTGATACTATTTATTTTATCTTTAGTCACGCACTGGTCCTATTTATTTTATCTCCAGTTACACATTGATCCTATTTATTTATTTTATCTCCAATTACACATTGGTCTTATTTATTTATCTCCAATTACGCACTACTCCTATTTATTTTATTTATTTTCATCTCCAATTATGCACTGATCTTGTTTATTTTATTTATTTATTTCATGCATTTATTCCCAATTTCAAACTGGTCCTAATTACTTTATTTATTTTATCTTCATTTTCGTACTGGTCGTACTTATTTTATTTATTTTATCTCGAGTTATACATTGGTCCTGTTTATTTTATTTATTTCATTCATTTATTTCTAATTTCGCACTGGTCCTATTTTATTTATTTATTTATTTTATCTCCAGTTACATATTGATCCTATTTTATTTATTTGTTTGTTTTATCTTCAAATACACATTTGTCTTATTTTATTTATCTTATCTTTAGTTATGCATTAGTTATATATTTTTTTTAAATAATAAATAATTAAATAGTAGTTGGGGTGTTACATCTTATGGATTGAAATATTATATGACTACGCTAAGTTGTAAAACAAAATTAGTTAGACCAGATCATATGGATTGACAGGCTAACATAACTGCGCCATGGTGTTAAAAGAACCGATCGGACCATATCACATAGATTAACCGTGTCACACGAGTGTGATATGTTAATGATAATGTGATGTATGAGATGAATTATGAAAGTTCGATTTGTTGTTGTTTGGTTGAGATAGAAATTAATTTATGAAAATATATATTCTTTTAAACTATCTAGCTTACCATTCTTTTTGTGTGGTGTTTGTTTTTATTTTTAAATCTACGATGATCGTGTATTACACATGAGTAGAGAATTTGGTAGGTGGTATGACTCCTCAGTAAGCTGATAGAATTTTATTTTATTTTATTTTGTAATTATAACGAGATATTTATATTAAACCCTCTTTGGAAAAGTTTATTTTGAAATACTATGATGAATGTATGCATATTTATATTTAGACATATTATCGAATTTTTGTGTGATATAGTTTCTATTATATGAAAAATATGGGATGTTACAGGCAGCAATGGAAGCTAACCTATCAGTTAAGATCTTTGAAATGATTTTAAACTTGAAATTTTCCACAACTATAGGTTTGAAGTCTTCTATAGAAGTAGCCCCATGAATTTTAGGGATAAGGGAAACCACATTAGCATTCATCCTTGGGAGGATCCAATTATGAGAGAAAAATTGTTTTACAACATTACAAACATAAGAACCCACAATGTCCCAACAACCATGGAAGAAAGAGCCTCTAAAGCCATCAGGACCAGGAGCACTATCATAGTTGAGAGTAAAGACAACCTTCTTAATCTCATCATTGAAAGGGCACCTAACCAACATAAAATTTTCGTCCTCAGAAACAACTCTAAGGATATTAGCAACAATCATGTCTTCCCTAAATTTTGTAGAGACATTATTAGTATCAGAAGAATCATATAAAGTTTTATATAAAGACAGAATGTGTTCCTGAATATCTTCAGAATCTTCAAAAACCAAATCCCCATCCACCAACATTTGTATCTCATTAGACTTGGCATGCTTTTTAACCATGGCATGAAAGAAAGAAGAATTACGGTCTCCATCTTTTAACTAGAGCATCTTAGATTTCTCTTTTCAAAAAAGGGTCTCACAATCCAGAGCACTATCAAGATTTTGCATAGCTTGTTGTTGTTGAACAAGAAGCATATCCATCACAGTAGGGTCAACTACCTGAATCTGATGTTGTAAAGAAAGAAGGATTATTTATTTATCAACCACAAAGAAAAAATCAAATTATCGACAAAATTTTATCTATTGGTAAAATATCATTACCAACAGATTTTATCGACAAATTTAATCTATCAATAATTATCGACAAAAAAATTTACCATCTAAAACTTTTGTCGGTAAATTAATCGTCAATTTCTCGACAGATTTCTTCTATCTTTAAATAAGAGCATCTTAGATTTGTCTTTCCAAAAAAGGGCCTGACAATCTAGAGCCATATCAAGATTTAGCATAGCTTGTTGTTGTTGAACAAGAAACATATCCATCTCAACAGGGTCATCTACTTGAATCTAATGTTGTAAACAAAGAAGGATTTTTTTTTAATCAACCACATCTTCATGAGCATTCCCCAAAACATTCTTGTTCCAGTCCTTAAGGTAGAGCTTTAGCCTCTTGAGCTTTTGTTCCAAGATTGTTGTATAACCTGTCTACAACTCGGATATTGTAACCACATCAACAGGAAGAAGATGATGATTAGAATAATTATGAACCAAAACTTTATACCTGCAATTGTACCAAGTATCTAAACAAGGAAAATTAAAAAGAACTCTATCAAGCTTCCTCTCAATCCTTTGATTACCCAACCTCCTATTAGACCAAGTAAAGGATGCATTCGAAGAAGGAATAGCTAAGAGCTTGTTCGAATTAATCCAATCATGAAATTCAGCACAAGATAAATTGTTAGACAAAGAACCAGCTCTCGCTTCAGCGACATAGAGGATAGCATTAAAGTCCCAAAGAAGACACAAGGTCCTTGAAGATTATTTAAATCAGACCAAAGAACCCTTCTAGCATAGTAAGAATTCATCCCACAATTACCTGCCACATTCAAAACTTTTCCATGCATATTGTGCAATAGAATTTATAACATTAAAAACAAGATCATTCCTAACCAAGCACCAAAGCCTAGGAACCAAGTTAGATGAGGTTTATGCTAATACAAGATATTTCTTAGCATATTTAAAGATCTATCATTGGCCACCCCCAGATGTTCCCAAAGAAACCTTTAGTTGGACCCGCTTTAGCGGCTTTTTTGACACCTTTAGGGACAAGTTTACGAGGCCTTCTAGGCTTCCTAGCAGTCTGCACGTGATCTTCGTCCAATTCCTCAAATTCACTGAGAAAGACTTGCTCAACCATATACCTCCCAGAACTTAGAAATAACTTGTTTTTCTACATCAAATACAAATGGTAAAATGTGCCCAGAGCTAGAAACCTAGTTAACAAACTGATCTGTAAAAACCTTATCAATAAAGCCCTTTATAACATCTAAATCAACCACTAAATCTATTGAAAGTTGCCCTCCATTCCCTTGTATGACTAAGAGGAGAAGCAGTAGAAACCCTAACTCCAAAGGTGGTAGAAGCGATAGAGGTTTGCAAAATAGGTTCCTCCTGAAATTGGTTCCTCCTCTTTGTAGAAATCAAAACTTGGGTGGCAACAAAATCTACATTAACATCATCACCAATAACTTCCTGAAAATCCTCTACAACCTGTATAGGAGTCGTATCCATAGAAGAATCATTGTCATCCTTTGTAGTTGAGTTAGTAACAACCATATCATTTGCACCATCTTTCCCCAGGTTAGGAACATCTTCAACATAACCTGCATCATCTTCAAGACATTTGAAAACATTATTAATGACTAAATCCCTAGAATAGAGGTTTTAAAAGTACCAGAAGTCTTATCAGAGCCAACAATAGAGATAGATTTTCCCTTATTCCCTTGGTTGGGACAACCATCAACCTAACCGTGGTCCAAAGATAGGACCCCATCCAAGCTAACAGACCCCTCCTTTCAAGTAGCAGAACTTTTGACAAGTTTTTCAACCTGTTAACACCCAATTTCATCTAGGCAAATAAAATTTGTTTAAATATATATATATATATATATATAATATAATAGGGAAAAAAGAATATTAAAAAATTAAAAATAAGAAAATCATATTATTTAGTTTTTATCATTTTTTAGAAATATGTTCATTTTGTCATTTAAAATAAGAAGAACAAATGAAAAAGAACAAAAAAAGAAAAAAAAGACAAAAAGGAAAATTTGGATCCATTTTAAAATAAACCACACAAAATAAAAAAAAAGTTGAATAAGGCCCTATTTAATAGGGGTTCATTTAGAAAAATAAAAATAAAATAGTTGTGACCCTGTATGAAGGAAATAAATCAGTTGGATTGAAGCCCAACCCATTAAGGGTGTGTCAGAAAGGATAATAAAATTGTTATTTGCAGCCTTCTCTATTAAGTGTTATTTTCACATGCAGTTAATTTATTTTGGCGTGTAATTGATTGTTCATTGTTCTGCTGATATTTCTGAGTTTTTCCGAAACCTTTATTTCATTTGTACAATTGACTGAATTTGTTCTTGACAATCTTGAATTTCTTATTGTCTTCTTATATCACTGTTTAATAGATTTAACATCTAAAATTTTTTTCTTGAGACAATAGTTATTTCTTGATCAGTCTATTAATCTAGATTGTAATATTGTCACGTTGATTTGTAGTTCATTGTGATTACTGTTTACTCGATTAATTTCTGATCTATTTGAAATACTTTCTGGTTTCAGTTTATTCCTTCCGTACTTGATCTGATTAAATACAATTGATATAGTTAGTTGATTATTTTCTGAAACAGATTGAACATTCACTGTGGATTTTACGAAAATCATCTTTTAATAGTTTGAATAAAGAATCTTTGTCCAGTTTTGTAAAATTGATCACAGTTTGCGAAAAGTTTTTGAAGTTCAATTCACCCCCTCTTGAACTCAGCCTGGAAAAACTAAATTTGTTGTCTTCAACTGGTATGTGTTTTTCTTGAACTTGTATGAGTCCTGCTCTGTCTTTATCTGTGTTGTATCAATATGAATGATGAGTAGTTAGCTTATAAACATTTTTAAGAGTAAATTTGAATGATTGTATATAAATTATACCTATTTGATGGTTGTTGCCATGGCACAATCATGGAATTATTTGATTGTTGCTACTTGCACAATTACTGCGGGTTATTGATTGTTGTCGTTGGCAAGATAAAAGAAAGTTTTGATATTTTATCCTTTTTTTATAATTTTCATTTCTATACTTTTTTTATTTAGATATAATTTCATTTTTTATTCGTATTATTAATTAAAATCAATTTATAAGACAATTAATGACTAGTAATTTTAAAGCAGCATATAATTTTGAAATAAAGTATAAGATAATTATAACAATAAAAATATAAATTACTATTTTTTTATTAATTATTTTATAAACTAACAAATAACATGAAAAATATATTATTTTTAATAGGTAAGTACAGATTAAATATCTTTATATTTCATTCAATAATATTTTTTATATAAATTCAATAGAAAACTATTGCACTACGAATATGTAACAAATTACTCCTAATTAAATTTACATATATTCTAAATATTCGATTTTCAAATCTTGTAACTGCCATTTAATTATTTAAATAAGGCTTCTAAATATCATTTATTCAGTTATTGTCTGTTATATTTAATATCCTAAAATATTCGGTTATTAAATAAGGCTTCTATATATAGATGATTAACTCTACGAGAAAGAAGAGGGTGATGATGGAGGCAGAGATGACCATGATCAAGACAAGACTAAGAAATAGTAAGTATTGGGTAAGAAAATGACAAGTGTACGGTTGAATTCTGAGTTTTTTATATTATTTAGGTGCAATGTGTAAAATTTATCAAGAACAATTCAAGAAAGTAACACTTAAAGAACTGGTTGTAGGTTTTGTTGAAATGTTTTGAGAGTATGAGATAAACAAACAAGAAAAATAGTAATAGTGAAAAATATGATGGATTATTTAATATATGAAAATAGCCAAAGACGGGTTGGGTATACAGTGGATTAAACTATAGTAGTTATTATTCATTTTCAATTTATTTTTCCTTTTTTTGAATATTGAGAATTTCTATATATCTATTGTTTAATGTCTTAATGACAAAGTAAAAAGGAAAGGGGGAGATAATCGTTGTTAGCATCGTCATTTGACTTTGTTTTTTCATTTAATTTATATATTTTTTTTGGATTTGTAATTGTTGTTGACTCTGTACGAAAAATCCTTCAGGTTGAAATCGAAGAAGAAGAACCAAAAGAAGCAAGGAGAATCAAGATTTGCGTTCATGACAAAGAGCGAGGTTGATCACCTGGACGATCGCACCTCGCTTCTGCAAAAGTCATCTTCAATCAGATCAAAAGGTTTAAGCTTAGGTAAGAACAACTATAATACTACTATACTGTGCACTTAATTATATTATAAAATTGAATAAATATAATAATTAGTAATATATTAGAAAATAGTATAATATCTATATATTTATATGTCCATTAAGATTAACAGAAGTATAGACAATTTTAAAATGTATATGGATGGTTAATTTAACGATTGTCTATATTAAAACTAACTATAATACGAATCTTTATGTTTTCTTTGAAAACAAATTATACTTGAAGAAATAAATTTGAGTAAATTTAAAATAAAAGTGTATGAAAAATTGAATTATTTTTATTAAAAGAAAGATATAACTAGATTTCAAGATGAAATATCTCTCACTAATAAGATATAGGTGTGATGCATATTTGAATTTTTTTAATTCATTAAATTATAAAATTGCAAATTTACTTTTGTACTTAAAAAATTTAGAAAATGAAATATAATTAATTTGTTGGATGTGATTGATAAATTGTTATTTTTTAGTTGGTAGAATTATAGGATTACCAAATATTTTAAATAAAAATAAAATGAAAAATAAAAAAATAATATTATTATATAATTTTTAATTTTATTATTATTATCAAATCCCATCTCTGATCCATGCGTATGCTTCTATCATATTTTCACCAATAATTGGTAATCAATTATTCCTAAAGATAACTACTATAGAAGTATAGGTAATTCATCATGTAAAAACTTATCTCTACTGACTGCTTTTCTTGTAGAAACTTACCCCTACTGAGTGCTTGTCTTGCTTCTGATCAAGCCGAGGTTGCACCACATTTCTTTACACCACCACAACCAGCACAAGGATACAAGAGTAAACTTCAAAACATGGAATTTGGAATTGAGAGTTTTAGTGTTCCTCTATTTTATAGTTTTGCGTTTTCACTCACACCACTATACTTTCTTTTATACCTTGTGCATCTTTCACTATGACTTCCTCACTTGTGAAGATCCAAGGCAAACAGGTTCTCATCAACGATTTTCACGAGGTGTGTTACGAAAGCCATGAGGGAACCTGTGCTATTTGTTTGTATAAAAATAGTGTTGCAGGAAACTGCTCTTGTAAAAGGTTGTGAGCATGCTTACGGTGTAACATGCATTCTTTGATGGGCTACATGCTGTGAGAAAGTTACTTGTCCTCAGTGTAAACACCCATCCGAGTTCTTCAATATTCATCTTGTACTTGATGGTAGCATTCAAGGTTACATGTTTGAGGAGAGCGTTTGTCTGCTACTTCAGGCCTAATGGTTTAAACCCTTATCTGTGGAAGAACATGTGGTTCACAAAGATGCTTACGAACTCGAAGATTACTATCAATACGAGGAAGAGGACGCAAAGGAAGATATGGATGAAGCTTGTTATGGTTGTTCATCTAGTTTCTGTATTAACAATTGTCGATGGGGAGATAACAGCTATGTCATGGCTGGTCGTCAGAAAGCTCGGCCGGTTCATCGATCAAACTTCCAAGATTCAGCAGCAAGTTCATCGAGGGAGCCTGAGAAGAAATAAGTTGTTAGGAAGAGTACCACAAGAGAAGGGCAAAAAGGACACAGAGAAGGGAAGGTACTGATAGGGCAGCTTAGGCAAAACATAGCAGCATCCCTTTCAGGACATCAGTTCCTACCCATGCTGCTATGTTTTGCCTCAGCAGCCTTATCAGCAACTTCCCTCATATGTGTCTACTTTGCCCTTCTCGTATGGTACTCTTTCCAACAACTTCATTCAGCAACTTCCCTCATCTGTGTCCACTTTGCCCTTCTCGTATGGTACTCTTTCCAACAACTTCTTTCTTCTTGGCCTCCCTCGAAGAACTTGCTCCAGAATATTGGAAGTTTGATAGATGAACCGGCCAAGCTTCTTGACGACTAGCCCTGACATAGCCATTATCTCCCCATCAGTGGTTGCCGATATAGAAACTAGATGAACCACCATAATAAGCGTCATACATATCGTCCTCCACGTCCTTGTCCTCATAATGAAGGTAATCTTCGAGATCCTCGTAAGCATCTTTGTGAACCACATGTTCTTCAACAGAGAAAGGTTTGAACCATGAGGCCCGATGTAGCAGACAAACTCTACTCAAACATGTAATCTTGAATGCTACCATCAAGTGCACGATGAATATTGAGGAACTTGAATGGGTGTTTACACTGACGACAAGTAACTTTCTCATGGTATGTAGCACATCGAAGAATGCATGTTACACAGTAAGCATGCTCGCAACCTTTTACAAGAGCAGTTTCCTGCAGTACTATTTTATACAGACAAATAGCATAGGTTTCCCTATGGCTTTCGTCACCCACCTCGTGAATCACTGCCTCAATCCTTTTCTCACTCAAATCTTTAATTGAGAGGTCCTGAAAATAGTTGGTGAGAACCTGTTCGCCTTGGATCTTCACGAGTGAGGAAGTCATAGTGAAAGACCCACAAGGTATAGAAGAAAGTATAGTGGTGTAAGCAAAAATGTAGAACAATACAATAGAGAAACACCAAAAACTTCAATTCCAAATTCCATGTTTTGAAGTTTGCTCTTGTATCCTTGTGCTGGTTGTGGTGGTGTGAAGAAATGTGGTACAACCTTGACTTGATCAGAAGCAAGGAAAGCACTCGGTAGAGGTAAGTTTCTACCTGATGAATTACATACACTTCTATAGTAATTATTTTTAGGAATAATCGATTATCGATTATAGGTGAAAATATGATGGAAGCATACGCATGCAACAGAGATGGGATACGATAATGATGATGATAATAATAATAATAATAATAATAATAATAATAATTATAATAATAATAATAAAATTAAAAATTATATAATAATTTTTTTATCTTTATTTTAAAATAATTGGTAATCTTATAATTCTATCAACTAAAAAAATAACAATTCATCAATCACATCCAACCAATTAATTATACTTCATTTTTAAAATTTGTTAACTACAAACATAAATTTGTAATTTTATAATTTAATTAATTAAAAAAATTCAAATATGCATCACACCTATATCTTATTGGTGAGATATTGTGAAACATTTTTGTGAATTCATTCACTCAATACCAAAAATGTTCTGGAGCTTTTCTTTGACATCGCAAATTGTATCGAAGGGATGAATTGCAATGGAGAGCCCAACATCTCTCGCAATATAAAAAATAACATTCATTTCCCTCTCCTTTGTTCTGCCCTTTTTTCCCTCTAGTAACTTTAAACACTTTCAAGTTCAAGATTTTTGACTCATTTATTTACTTTTTTTCTTCATATAACTAACAAACTTTCTTGCTCAATTTTAACGGTTTAACTAAGAGACACCAGACTATATATTGTTATTGAATATGAACTCACATGCTTCCATGCGTGCATTTGGATTCTTCACGGTTGACATAAACAAAAGACAGGTCCTTTTAGGATTTCGTCAATCAGAAACGAATTTTGGAAAATAAAACGCTTGATATATTTCTCGTTTTTAAAAATTAAAATTTTTTCAATTAAATTATTAAATTATATATATATATATATATATATATATATATATATATATATATATATATATATCGCCTTAAATGTATAATAACTATTTTTTTCAACATATTATTATATGAATAACTCATTACTGTGTTAAGGGACTCTCATTTTTCCCCTTTTTGTCCATAATGAAATAATTTGTTAAGTATTTTTTAAAATAACAAAAATAATTTTATTTATCAAAATGGACAAATCGTATTAATCAAATACAATTTTTACATAAAAGAATATGTTAGGCGAGCACGATTTTACTTAAATAGAAAAAAAAATCTTGTTAGGTAGATAATTTTCTTGTGAAGTTGGAAATCGACTTGAGAGAGGCATAATTTCAGTTAACTGATTAAATGAAATCATTTTTACCTTCGAGAGAGAATCGTGCGAAACACCTTGAAAGCCTTTGCTATCTCATTTCTTCTCAAAAATCATAATCTTGGAGCATTACTTTGATGCTGAATCAGTGCAACAGTGATCTTATGCAGAGCTAAGTGTTTCTACTCTGATCTTGATATACTTGTAATTTGTTTTAAGTAGAATCATTTTGTGGTTTGATATGATCATTATATTTTTTGAATACTTCTGTGTGGTTACATATTGCATAAGGTGTATGATTGTAACTTATGTGTACAGATGGTTTTGTACAGTTTTTATAGCTACTGAAGGGTTCAGTAGGTTGCTTTACTGTTGGGAGCAGGGTGTGCTTGCGGGGTGAAAGTGTTGTATTGTTTGATACTGATCTTGGAGATCTTTTCTAGTGGAAATCTTGGCTAGTTTGCAAAGGATTGAACGTAACCCTTGAGGAAGGGTGAACCAGGATAAAAACTTGTGTTCTTGATCTTTCTTTCCCTATTCTTAAACACTTATATTGTTTCTGGTGTTTGTGCAATTAACTATTTTTCACGTGCAATTAATTGATTTTCGCGCATAATTGATTGTTCATCGTTCTGCTGATATTTCTGAGTTTTTCTGAAACCTTTATTTCATTTGTACAATTGACTGAATTTGTTCTTGACAATCTTTAAATTCTTATTGTCTTCTTATATCACTGTTTAATAGATTTAACATCTGAAAATTTATTTTCTTGAGACAATAGTTATTTCTTGATCAGTCTATTAATCTAGATTGTATTACTATCAGGTTGATCTGTAGTTCATTGTGATTACTGTTTACTCGATTAATTTCTGATCTATTTGAAATACTTCTGGTTTCAGTTTATATCTTCCGCACTTGATCTGATTAAATACATTTGATATAGTTAGTTGATTATTTTCTGAAACAGATTGAACATTCACTGTGGATTTTATGGAAATCATCTTTTAATAGTTTGAGTAAAGAATCTTTTTCCAGTTTTGTAAATTTGATCACGGTCTACAAAAAGTTTTTGAAGTTCAATTCACCCCCCTCTTGAACTCAGCCTGGAAAAACTAAATTTGTTATCTTCAACTGGTATGTGTTTTTCTTGAACTTGTATGAGTTCTGCTCTGTGTTTATCTGTGTTGTATCAATATCAATGATGAGTAATTAGCTTATAAACAGTTTTAAGAGTAAATTTGAATGATTGTATATAAGTTATACTATTTGATGGTTGTTGTCACTGGCACGATCATAGAATTATTTGATTGCTGCTACTTACACAATTACTGCGGGTTATTGATTGTTGTCATTGGCACGATCAAGAAACTCCCCTAGTAAATTCTCCAATGCCAAATGCTTTCCATAACCCATCAGAGCACTCTATAGGAATCCTAAACCCTCTCAAAATCCTCCCAAATAAAAAAAGCCAAACAAGAACCCTAAACCCTAATAGAACCCATAAGAGCACTCAATAGGAACCGTAAACCCTCTCAAAATCCTCCCAAATAAAAAATAAGCCAAACAAGAACCCTACACCCTATTAGAACCCACCAGAGGACTCAACAGGAACCCTAAATCCTCTCAAAATTCTCCAAAATAAAAAAAATTAAGGCAAATAGAACCCTAAACCCTATTACAATCCTTCCAAATAGAGAATCAAAGCCAAATAGGAAATCAAAACCACATTGGAACCCATCAAAATACCAATCAGAACCCAAAACAGCAAGGGGCCCACGTCACCGTTAATTGCCGCAGTTCAGAACCACCAACGGCCATCGGCGGCCAAGCCACGCCCACCTCCTTCTCGCCGTCGTCGCGCTACTTTCTTGGTTACTCATAACTTCAACATTGAGCCTTAGTCATGTTCATTGTAGCAAGAACAAAATCTTTTGAATAAACAAAAACTCTGAGAATCCCTACAGAAAGATTCCAAGAACCCACTCCCAAAATTCCCCTCAAGTCTTCTAAAAAGGAGAAAGCAAACTCATAAAATGTCTTGCCGAGAGGGCTAGCTTTCCAAGAGACCTGAGACCTCCAAGCCCCTTCAAGTTTCTTGTAAATATCTAAATGAGTGAGAGGTTTATCTCCTTTGGACAAGACAATTTTATCGTGAAGATGATTTTTCATTCTTCTAAGCCAGCTACATAATCCTGCTCAGACATTTGGATAGTGATCATGTCCCCTTTAAGGCATGGTTTAGATACGTGAGAGAGGGGGATAAATACTTGTGATTTTTTTTTTGTAATTTCTTTTTTAACAAAAACTTATTTTAATTTTCAATTTCAACGGTGAGATAAAATACAAGTTAAAAACATATATTTATCTAAATATTTCTTCTCTATCTATCTAGTATATTTTTAAAATTTAGTTGAATATCTTTGAACAAATTTTATACAGTATTGAAATTTGTTGATTAAAATTATTTATAGTTTCTTTATTTTCAACTATTAACAACACAAATAATTTAGAAGAGGATTTGTTTTTTCAAAAAAAAAAAAGTTATGATATTTTATCCTTTTTTTATAATTTTCATTTCTATACTTTTTTGATTTAGATATAATTTCATTTTTTTTTATTCGTATTATTTATTAAAATCAATTTATAAGACAATTAATGACAAGTATTTTAAAGCAACATATAATTTTAAAATAAAGTATAAGATAATTATAACAATAAAAATATAAATTACTATTTTTTCATTAATTATTTTATAAACTAATAAATAACGTGAAAAATATATTATTTTTAATAGGTAAGTACACATTAAATATCTTTATATTTCATTACATAATATTTTTTTTATATAAATTCAATAGAAAACTATTGCACTGCCAATATGTAACAAATTACTCCTAGATATCCTGTTATCAAATCTTGTAACTGCCATTTAATGATTTAAATAAGACTTCTAAATATCATTTATTCATTTATTGTCTATTATATTTAATATCCTAAATATTTGTTTATTAAATAAGGCTTCTATATATGGATGATTAACTCCACGAGGAAGAAGAAGGTGATGATGGAGGCAAAGATGACCAGGATCAAGACAAAACTAAGAAATAGTAAGTATTGGGTAAGGAAAATGACAAGTGTACGGTTGAATTCTGAGTTTTTTTATATTATTTAGGTGCAATGTGTAAAATTTATCAAGAACAATTCAAGAAAGTAAAACTTAAAGAACTGGGTGTAGGTTTTGTTGAAATGTTTTGAGTGTATGAGATAAACAAATAAGAAAAGTAGAAAGAAAGATAGTAATAGTAACAAATATGATGGATTATTTAATATACGAAAATAGCCAAAGACGGGTTGGGTATACAGTGGATTAAACTATAGTAGTTATTATTTATGTTCAATTTATTTTTCCTTTTTTTGATTATTGAAAATTTCTATACATCTATTGTTTAATGTCTTAATGACAAAGTAAAAAGGAAAGGGGGAGATAATCGTTGTCAGTGTCCTCATTTGACTTTGTTTTTTCATTTAATTTTTATATTTTTTTTGGATTTGTAATTGTTGTTGACTCTGTACACAAAATCCTTTAGGTTGAAATCGATGAAGAAGAACCAGAAGAAGCAACGAGAATCAAGATTTGCATTCATGACAAAGAGCGAGGTTGATCACCTAGACGATCACACTTCGTTTCTGCAAAAGTCACCTTCAATCAGATTCGAAGGTTTAAGCTTAGGTAAGAACAAGTATAATACTACTATACTATACTATACATTATAAAATTGAATAAATATAATAACTAGTAATATATTAGAAAATAGTATAATATTTATATATTTATATGTCCATAAAATTAACAGAATAGAAGTATAAAATTGAAAATTTACTTTTTTAGTTAAAAATTTTTGAAAATGAAATATAATTAATTTGTTAGATGTGATTAATAAATTGTTATTTTTTAGTTGGTAGAATTATAAGATTACCAAATATTTTAAATAAAAATAAAATGAAAAATAAAAAATAATATTATTATATAATTTTTAATTTTATTATTATTATCAAATCCCATCTCTGATCCATGCGCCAATAATTGGTAATCGATTATTCTTAAAAATAATTACTATAGAAGTGTGGTAATTCATCATGTAGAAACTTACCTCTATCGAGTGCTTTTCTTGCTTCTGATCAAGGAAGGTTGCACCACATTTCTTCACACCAAATCAACCAGCACAAGGATACAAGAGGAAACTTTAAAATGTGGAATTTGGAATTGAGAGCTTTAGTGTTTCTCTGTTGTATAGTTTTGCAAACCTTTATCTGTTGAAGAACATGTGGTTCACAAAGATGCTTACGAACTCGAAGATTACTATCAGTACGAGGAAGAGAACACAGAAGACGATGTGGATGAAGCTTGTTATGGTGGTTCATCTAGTTTCTGTATTGGCAATCGTTGATGGGGAGATAACAGCTATGTCATGGCTGGTCGTCAAAAAGCTCGGCCGGTTCATCGATCAAACTTCCAAGATTCAGCAGCAAGTTCATCGAGGGAGCCTAAGAAGAAAGAAGTTGTCGGGAAGAGTACCACAAGAGAAGGGCAAAAAGGACATAGAGAAGGGAAGCTACTGATAGGGCTGCTAAGGAAAAACATAGCAACATCCCTTTCAGGGCATCACTTCCTATCCATGCTCCTATGTTTTGCCTCAACAGCCCTATTAGCAGCTTCCCTCATTGTATCCACTTTGCCCTTCTCATATGGTACTCTTCCCAACAACTTCTTTCTTCTTAGCCTCCCTCGATGAACTTGCTCCTGAATATTGGAAGTTCAGCTGATGAACTGGGCAAGCTTCTTGACGACTAGCCCTGACATACCATTATCTCCCCATCGGCAGTTGCCGATACAGAAACTAGATGAACCACCACAATAAGCTTCATCCATATCGCCTCCACGTCCTCGTCCTCATAATGAAGGTAATCTTCGAGTTCCTCGTAAGCATCTTTGTGAACCACGTGTTCTTCAACAGATAAAGGTTTGAACCATGAGGCCCGAAGTAGCAGACAAACACTCTACTCAAACGTGTAATCTTGAATGCTACCATCAAGTGCACGATGAATATTGAGGAACTCGAATGGGTGTTTACACTGAGGACAAGTAACTTTCTCATGGTATGTAGCCCATCGAAGAATGCATGTTACACAGTAAGCATGCTTGTAACCTTTTACAAGAGCAGTTTCCTACATCATTATTTTATACGGACAAATAGCACAAGTTCCTCCTGGCTTCCGTAACCCACCTCGTGAATCACTGCCTCACTCTCTTTCTCACTCAGATCTTTGATTGAGAGGTCCTGAAAATCGTTGGTGAGAACCTGTTCACCTTGGATTTTCACGAGTGAGGAAGTCATAGTGAATGCATAATTGTATATAATATATACTTATTAAATTTGTTATATTATTTTAAAAGTTATTTAATACTTTTTATTCAATAAATTATTTGAAGAATCTTTTTTAACATAACAATACAAGTCAAAGTTCGCTGATTCAACAATGAAAAAATCGTGTCAGCTAAACACAATTCAACAATGAAGATATTATAGTAGATATCAGTTTACTTAATCTAAAATCATGTATGTCTTAATTGTGACTAGCTGACACAATTTGTCTAGTTTAAGTAATACTCAAATAAATTATTCCATTCTAGAAAAACAAAATCCTCATTTTCTCATTCCAACTTTTGTTTGGGTAGAAGATGCTAACAATTTTGTTTTTTTAGAAAAATGATCATAGTTATGAAATGTGTTGCATGAAATACACGAAAGAATAATACATGAAAGGATATATTTATATCATGATTTTTACTTTTAGATATCATATATTTTCATGGAATTGGAATTTTTTTTATCATTATATATATATGTATTGTATTAAATCATAAATAATTTTAAGAACACGACATGTTACCATGCTTAACATTATCGTCTAAATATTATCTTTACTTAAATATATATTTGTTCTTGAATGAGATTAATTAGAATAGTGTTTATCTATAAGTAATCGTTCAATTTTTCCATTATGGAAAGTGCTTTTTATATCTCTTTAATAAACGATAATAAATTTATCAATAGTAATAATTTTGTTTGGTTTAGGTCGTTAAAGCTAGGAGATCTGACACTTTGGGAAAAAATGCACATGCCCATTGCATAAGAGAGTCTTGGCTTCATTCCATGAAAGAGACTTCAGATCATTCTGAAAGACTATCAATGGACTCACATTATTATGAAAGAAAGAGAGAAGAAGAGAAGGAAGAGATATTTATTATACATACTAAACCAGTAGAGTATAAAGGAAACAGAGAGAATATAAAGGAAAACTAGAAGCTAGAAGAAACTAAACCAGTAGAATAAAGAGAGAATACAAAGGAAAAGTCAGAAGAGATATTTTATGTTTCTGATATGACACTTGTGTTAATTATACTATTAGGTACATTATTATCTCTGGTGAACTTATAGTGGGTTTAACAACCATAATAAATTTATCTTTAAATGTTTTGAAGCAAGATTCTAACAAGGGCTCTATGAGAAAATCAACTACTTGAAGTCTTCCTAGAAGATGTAGAAAATGAACTGACATATGCTAAACAAGATCACAGTACAAAATAAATGTTAAACTCTAAATGTTTTGAGCGAGAATGTAAACGTTAGTAGCATATATTATAGGAATATCTATAACTCCCCGTAGAAGAGAATTGATCATGTTATTTTACTTAGCACAACAACTATGTTTCTATATTTAACTTTTGGTACAATGAAAGACAATATGTTGTTTGTGAGATTCTTAAGAAACAACATTCCTCCTTATATATGTAAAAGTCAATGGTAAACAACTTGGATTGAATTTCTCAATATAGTCTAGTCCAAGAGTTTGGTGAGTTTTGTGTCTTTAAAAAGTAGCATTAACGTTGTCTACAAAGTATAACAATGTTAAGGTGTCATTCTTGACGGTATTTATCTTGATAATTCTTTAAGGTATTTATGATGTTTGTATATAGGTTTGAGTCTAGGTTTTTTTACATAAATAATCCAAATTTAGATGAAAAATATATAAATGGATAAACTTTAGAAAAATTATAGGATTGGATTAAGTCGTGTGTATATAAAATTTGAGGTAACATGGACTTTCCAAAAAGAAATAATATTTTTTGAACCTAGAAACTTAATGGAGTCATGAGTAAAAAAGAATGAGAAATTAATTATCAACATAACTATCATAATTTTTTACATTATTATTTATTTTTTACTCATAAGTATCCCTCATGCATATGAGTTCAAATTCTCCTAAAATGTATCTGGATCATAAACAAAAAGAAAAAAAAAATATATCATTTAACCATTTCTTTAGCTTTAACTTTCCAAAATTACTACGAGTTTAAAAAATAAGTCTTTTCTTTCCTATGAAAAAAAAGTTAGTTCATTTTTTTTTTAATAAATACTCTTCTTTAAGCAGACTAAAGAAGAGATGGAAGGTGAGTGTTTTTTATAAACACTTCTTAGAGAATACGTTAGGTAAGGTGTTTTTTTTTCATGGAATTTATCTAAAATACTATTAAGATCGGTGAGATAGTTAAACCAATTGTATTGCACCGTATTTAATTATATCAAAACGAACTTAAAAAAAAATTAACAAAAACAACTATTATAAAACTTGCCTCAAACACAACTACAGAGGATGGATGAAAAAAATATGGTTGTTGAACTGAAACAAAGTTCAAAGTCGTGCTTTCTATCAAAATTTGAGAAAAAAAATTAAAAGTAATTTCAAATTACATGACTTTGAGTACGAAAAAATATACTCGTTAAAAAAACACGACTTCTCAATTTTAAAATCATCATCTCTCTTATTTCGGTATTCTTTTTAACAATTTGTGTAAAAAATCTTCCTAAGTCTAAGGTCATCATGTAGTGCAGGTATTGAAATAAAGAAATGGAGTGTAGTAGGTGAAATAGGAATCTCGTATGGAATATGTGTGGAAGAGAACACTTGTGCCAAAATACCCTAAAACCCTATAATTAGTACATATGAAATAATTGAAATACCATTTTATACTTCCTATTTA
>Ga0209489_105335_pt1 | contig 22406 bp, 22 predicted proteins | sample SiratrowhiteBW_FD_187527 | JGI IMG/M metagenome (GOLD analysis project Ga0209489, IMG submission 187527) | Root nodule microbial communities of legume samples collected from California, USA - Siratro white BW (SPAdes) (version 2) | ecosystem: Host-associated > Plants > Roots > Nodule | place...
AAAAAAAGTTTTTTTTTTTAAAAAAAAAAAAAAAAAAAACTAACTGTTAAGGCATCACTATGTCGTTGGCACCACAAATAACAACAACCATGAGAAGTTTCTCACCGCTAAATTTGGAATGGTAACAGCATAACTAACAATGAAGTTTGAAATATTATCTGCATTATGATCTGCATCACGTAAGAATCCATCATTAAAATCATTAACCTTACATGCCACAAATTCAAAGAGGAAGATAATACTTGATCCTTCCGGAGAAGAAAGAATTTTCACCATCCATTAACATTCCAAATAAATATAGGCAAAGTATTAGAAGAACATAAATTAGTACATATGCAACTTCTTCAACAAAGCTTTAAGAAAACATATATTTATATCTACATTATATAGACACAATAGGTCTATAGCTTAGTGTATATGACCTATATCCTTCAATTTAAAGGGAAAAGACTTGCAGATATGTTAGAATTCTATAGATATAGTAATTAATGATAGTATAAATTAGATTTATTCTATACTTTTGTTATTAGTCTGAAATAAGGTAACTGAATATTCTACAGTTATGTTCTCTCCTTTATAAATTGAATAGCTCCATTGTAGTTTAAAACTAAAAATTCTTCATATGTCATCTCGGTTTCTATCTTTTCCACACTATATGATAATTCTATAAACCAAACAGAACCCATCAAATATATAAATTCCAAGAAAAACACAGTTGTAATATAAAATGGAAAACATATATATACCTAAGGTCTTATCTAAAAAACAAAACAGTGCACCACCTCTAATGCCATCTGCAAAGATGCTTAAAGAGGAAAATAAGATCATAATCGTACCACGTGCTCTCAAATCCAAAAGTATATCCTTTGCAATAGATTCCAGCTGGAGCCTGCCTAATGATTGGAATATATTTTCAATAGATCCTGCAGATAAAAGCTTGATGATGTCTATATTCTTCACCACATCCAAAAGCTGCGTCTTCCGATCACTTTCACAAAGAGCCATCAAGTAACTTGCTGCAACAACAATTGATTTTAGCTAAGTTTTGTCTACCACGTGAAACAAAAATGTTAATTCTACTTGGTCACAAAAATACACAAGATGAATTGTTTAACATGCACCGATTCTCAAATACCAATGCTTAGCACAGTCATTTCTATTATTAGGAAGTTGGAGGCCAGCAACATACTTGGAACATAATTTAGTGAATTCATTTTTCTTACTATGTTCCTAACATGGTATGAATTAAGAAAAAAAACATTGATTGTAACACAGGCATAAAATACCCATTTCCAAAGCAGTTCTCATTTAAATCCGTTAGCAAGAACATGAATGTCCTATAGAAGGCATCATTGTTGTCCCTACTGCCTTTTTCGGTTTAGGGGACGGAAATAAGTTGGTCCTTTTTAGTTTAGAGGATTTGCAGGAGGATTAATTTTGAAATCAGAATTGATTGTATGTCATTTTCAGTTTTACAGAATAAAATTCCTCGTTCTAATAATGGGAAATAGTTGGTTAGATGTCTCCCATTCAAATTATATCATATCTCCCAGTTCAATATAACCTAATCATGTATCTCTAACATAATCAAATCATATCTAAAACAATTTCCATTCATCCTATTTCTCTTCTGTCGATCAACCAGAGCATACATGAAAAATAAAGCAACTCATAAATTTGTTACATGTTACTTTTAAAATCCTGCACTGGATGTTCAAAATTGGACAAAACAAATCATTAAAATTGATTAACCAACCTCGTAAGGCAGAAGTGTCTTCTCTATCATCGACTGTAATAAACTCACAAATGTCCCGGATCATATTTTCGTTGTCAACTCTTAACCACAACAACATTTCATAGTAACCCAATCGTGAAGCTAAACCAGGATTCTCAGCTTCGATAACATCAGAGAAAAGTTGAAATTCTTGAACCAAACCCATATCAATTAAATACCGAAGAAGTGGACCATATGTTTGCTCTTCCAGTGGGAATCCACAATCCCTCATTGATTTGAAAAGATGAAAAGCCTTACTAATTTCACTTACAGCAATGTATTCATCATCAGTCACCCTAGCCTTCTCTATGCACACCTTTATCAATGCATTGTACTCCTTTAGGCCTGTTTTTCGACCCAAGTGATCAAACACATTAACTGTCCTTGCTGTTCCTAGTTTATTTGCACACAATTTAATCAACTTGTCGAAACGGACATTACTTGTGTTTTTAAAAATCCACGTATGCTTCCGCTCATGCATTTTCTCCTTTCGTTTTCCTAAGAAATTACCATGACACAGTTCTGGTAACCATGGTATTTCCATCTCACTTTTCCTTTTTCCGTCGTCATCAACTTCCTCATAACCAGACCCCTTGTCCTGTTTAGCTGTAAAAGAAACCGCACATGCCCAACATTGACACAACAAAAACATGAGCAAAAGCCATTTCAATTCTCTAGTAACCACGTCACCCAAAACAAAACACGTGACCTGTACTCTGTGAGAAATTTCAACAAACACTTACAGCACAGTAAATCACCGATCTGATCAGCAATCCCATCTTCGTTGACCAAATCTCCTGCACCAAAACGTTGAAAAAACAACATTACACACCCAAATACCCCAACAACACACCAAAGTAACCCCCAAGAAACAAAACAAGTGAAAACAACGCATTGGCTACCAGAAAGCCCAATATTTTTCTAACTCGTTTAGCTCAAAATAACACAAAACTCACTAACGTAACCCTCAATGAAACTTAAAATAGATGAAAACATGGGTAGGCATAAAAATTGAAACTTGACAAGGGTACCTCGGGAATAGTCACGACCGAGGTCGAGTTCTGAGGAGTGTTGCGGTTCAGAACCATAACCGACTTCGAATTCAGGAGAAGGTCTAATAAAGGTTTCAACTTTGGTGTTGAGTTTACCGGTTATCCGAGAGCGGAAAAGGGCGCTGAGAGTGCATAGGTTTCTTACGGTGGGGGCGCGCATCTAAGCTCTCCAACAAGGTAGAAAAAATACGACTTTGTTTGTTGGGTGCTTAGCTTTTGTTGCTGAATTGTTAGTTTGTAATTCGTTCAAAGTACTAACACAATTCACCTTTAGAGCAATGACAATACAAACTTGACCTCCATGTACGAACCCTACACCACGATACCACCTAATTCACAAAAACCCATCAACATCAAAACGCATTACTACAAATTTTAAGATATACCTCAAAACAATAAACTTTAGAGCAACACGGTTTAAGGTCGAGCTGATAGCCCTTTGCCCAACCACGACACCAGCAATGCCACTGTAATGAAGATGGAACCTTCGGGACCACGTACTTCGACTTTCAAAGGACCTGGTAGTTGGAGATTTCTTCGAAGGGTTTTGGAGATTCTTCAGAGGGTTTGGGATAATCAGCTCAAAGAGTTAAGGGTCTGTCTCAACGAAGGATGCGAATGTGAGAAATGGGGGAAGAAATATGAGAAATTTGAGTGCGAATGTGCGAGATGGAGGAGAAAATGTGAGAAATCGGAGGGCAAGGACGAGAAATGCGAGTAATTATGGTTGGAAGGGCAAATAATGTTGGGGTAGTTGCTCCCCGTATAACGACAGGATTAAAGTTACACAGAAATTATAAATTTATATTTCTAAAATTTTGACAGTTTCGTGTGTGCATATATTAATTCAGTTGAAATTTTTAAACATACTTTTACATTAAAAAATTTGTAGATTTTGAAAACATCATGTAAGAATATAATAATTTTTAAACAATGTAATGACTTTTAAATATTTGTAAGAGATTGATATTTTTATATAAAAATATTAAACTACAAAACAACAGAACCAGATTTAAAAGAATTTTACGTACGAAAAATACATAAATATCCTCAAAATTATAATGAAGAAAATTTATCAACATTTTAGAATATCACAATAAATTTCATCAAAGTTTAGCAAAACCTTACTAAAAAAATATTGTTAATAAAGATCAAATTTAGTTACTCTATAAACCAGCAGCTTCCCCATACTTGCGCTAGTGTTTTATGATTTTGCTTCATTTTGACGGTTTCTAGAGTAATTTCTTGTGATTTGGTGGGTGTAGTTTTGTGTTTTGACCTTTTAAGTAGCGCACTTTTATTTGCGAATTTCACGGTTTTTCTTGCTGTTATGGATCTAATACATATACATGAAATCGGTACAAAATAATTTGAGGATAATTTTTAAACAGGTACACTCATAATTCATTAGACATTAGGACGAAAATAGCTACTAACTTAGTAGAACATTATTAAGGTTCATTTCTTATAAGAGTTTCTATTAAAAAAAATACATATACAAACTAAGAAATTTCAAATTTTTTAAACTTTATACAGTTCTTGAAATATACTAATTTATTCACACATGCATGGTTCTCAAATCAAACATCTAATTACTAAGTCACCCCTTTTTTCTCTTATAACTCTATGCAGATATAACTCAACTCTCTATTCACACCCTCCTAATTACTAAGTTACCCCTTTTCTCTTATAACTCCTTATGCAAATTTAACTCAACTCTCTATTCGCACCCTCCTTATTACTAACTCACAGCCTTTTATCTCATAAATCTTCATGTCAACTCAAAAATGTACTGATTCCCTCAACACATGCGATTTTGAAACTTATTTGTACCAAATTTTAGAAAGGAAAAAGTTTTTTTGCCAACCTTATGTGGCTTACACCCTTTTGCCACCCGCAGATGTGACAACTTATCCAATGTGGCTGAGGGTATATTTGGTAATTGGTTGACACAGTGAAGATATGTGGGTAAGGGGCATTTATGTATTTTTTTAAAAATGAGAATGTTTGAAAGGGTTTGTGTGTTTCGCAGGTTTAGGGTGAGGGAGGTGTAGAGTAGTGTGAGCGAAAAGGTTTGAGTGAAAAGGTGTGGGGGAAGAGCATTGAAGACGGTGAACGATGGGGACGATGGGATAGTTGGACGATGACGACAACAGCAAAGGGAGTGGAGTTAGTGTTTAGGGTTTCGGGTACAACGATTTTAGGGAAGGAGACCGTGCAAGGGTGAGTGGTTGAGCAAACGCGGCGAAGAAAAGGAGTTCGACGACTCAATTGGTTGTTTTTATGTTTATTTACACATTTAATTTCTTGGTTTTTCATTGCTTTGGTGGTATTGTTGTGGTATTAGGGTTCAGTGATGGTGTAAAGGAATGATTTTTTATTTTCATCGTTCATTTGAGAAAAGAAATACAGTGCTTACACAAAACACCTATTGATTTGCAAGAAAAAAAAAACAATGTAAAATGTGGACAGTTCTTCACAGGGACGTGAGTTATGTGTGCGTCATTTTTGTTACCCCAAGTTTCTGGGCGCTGTAAATAGGTTGTTAACAATAGAACAGAGGCATTACATTGAAGGTACACCCTTCGGTTGGTTTACAGTCTTGTCTGATGAAGTTAGAATTAGTAGGATTCTGTTGAGATAACTGTGTAGAAGATGGGTAGAGAAAATGGGTGGTTTTATGATTGGGTGTGTTTGTGTCGTTTACTTTGTTAGATGTTTCTGTAGCATTAGGTCTCCGAGTTTGTGGGTTAGATGTAGATTTAGAATGTGAAAATGTTGATAGTCAGTATAGGAGTTTATTCTGTGGTGGAATAGTTAAAGTTAACATGGTTTATGATCAGCTTGTTAGATGTGAGGCTGATGGTAGGCTTGAGGATTTTGTAAGTTATATATTTTGTTAGGTTTATCTGAATTCTTGTTTCCCAATAGAGTGGGAAATGTGTATCCATGTCTGTTTCAACTTGTAGATAATTAGTTGAGCTTTCTAGTTTTAATTGGGGGGCAGTTGTTTATACATATTTGGTGAAAAGCTTGTGTAAAGCTTCTCGGTCTATTCAGAACGAGCAGTCTTCGATTGTTCGTGTGGTTGGATGTGTTTTCATGTTGCAGGTACATTTAAGTGTTTTATGATGTTCATTTACAAATTGTTTATGTGCTGAAGTTTAATTTGTGATTTCTAATTTTATTGTAGTTATGGGCTTTTCAACATGTGATTTTCCCAAAGGAAAAAAGTAGAATCGAATTCCCTATAATCCTTCATTGGAAGGATGTTAGGGTTGGTGACAACGAGGTTGAATTAGCAATGAACACTAACAATGTGAGTTTAGTTGTGTTAATTAAGTTAGAATTAGTTATGACCCATTTGTTTTGTCATTAAGATTGTTGTTTTGTTTAAACTGTTTTACAGGTAATTTGTAACTTATCATTGTCAAAAGAAGAGTGTCATGAGGAGGTGGTGAAAGAAGCCTTCAAACTTGAGATGGTTCAACTTCATGATAAGAAGAAGATTGAAGAAAAACATGCACATATCTTAAATGAAATTTTGGAATTGAAACGTCTATCTCAACATCAAGTATCATTGATAGATAGATTGGAAGCTGAAATGAGGGATCTGAAACTGAGTTTTGTCGGAAGCCAAATTTTCAAAAAAATGTCAAAGTGCTGAAGTAGGTCCAGTTGAAGCTAGTGAAGCAGTGTTTGAAGAAGTTGTATTTGAAGGTGAACCAGTATTTGAATCTGGTGTTGAAGTTGCAGCAGCAGTTTCTGAAGAAGGTGGTGTGGAACGTCAATGTGAACAAGGTCAACTGAGCAACATGTACAAGCGCATGAAAACCGACCCCCGAGCACGAGAAAAAAATTCTCTTTGTAAATCGCCCAGGATTGTATATTATAGGAAAAGAAGATGTTAGTGAAGCCCGAAAGAGGGTTGTGTAACAAATAGAACATTATTATTTTGTATATTTTGGATACAGTTGAATGAAAATATAGTTTATTTATGTGCATTATTATTTTTTTGAAGTTTGTTTTCATAGGTTTTTTTTAATGAATATTTTGGATGTAAAGTTTGAAAGAGGTGTTAATATATCATTTTGAAGTTGCTTACATTGATGAACTTACGTCAGCCCAAATTTTGTGCCATCCTTGCTGTTTTGTTAGAGATTTTGTTGTGTGTGTGTTCATTCCCACCTTGTAAGACATGTCAATATTTCACATGTGCAAGGCAGAGGTGTACTTAATTGGTTGATTAAATGTGTGGTCAGTAAGTACTGTGCAATTACACACCTAATTACATACTATAACACAGTTTGTGTTTGATGTGGTGGTAATGGCTTCTCTAGACTCTCCAATCCTTGCTTATGGCTGTGGTAAGGGGTTTTAGTATGAACAAATGGCACACATGTAAACATTTCAATTATGGGTTTAATGGGTGCACTCAATTGGTTAATTCGATGTGTGGTCAGTCAGTAATGTGCAATTACACACATAACTACATATTGTTTCACACTTGGTATTTGCTTTGGTGGCAATGGCTTGTCAAGACTATCCATTCCTTACTTTTTCTATTCGATAGGGGTTTTAGTATCATTAAATGCCACACAGTTAAAGATTTGAGGTGTGGGTTTAATGGCTGAACTCGTTTGGTTCATTCGATGTGTGGTCGGTTAGTAATATGCAATTACACACCTAACTACATACTGTTACACACTTGGTATATGCTTTGCTGGCAATGGCTTGTCAAGACTCTCCATTCCTTACTTTTGCCATTCGAAGGGGGGGTTTGAGTATGATGAAATGCCACACAGGTAAAGATTTGAGGTCTAGGTTTAATGGGTGAACTCATTTGGTTCGTTCGATGTGTGGTCGGTTAGTAATATGCAATTACACACATAACTACATACTATTACACACTTGGTATTTGCTTTGGTGGCAATGGCTTGTCAACACTCTCCAGAACTTACTTTTGCCATTGGAAAGGGGGTTGAGTATCATGAAATGCCACACAGGTAAAAATTTGAGGTGTGCCACACATGTAAATCCTTATTTATGCTTTAAAATAATAACCACGTTCATTAATAACTTAGCCTTACAATATTCATGACCAAAGTTAAGAGTTTACAAATACAATTTCCGAAATCCGCTAACATTAATGATTACCAAAATTCAAGGTTTAAACATACATCAAGGAAATTACATTAAAATGAAGTAAAGTTCTTCCAAAATGCAAAGACAAGGACTTCACGATCGTTGACTGATGTCAATTTCCATTTGTTACATTTTCAATGTTCTCCACCAATTCCAAATGTTTTGGATCTGGATAAAAAAAATAAAGAAAGATATAGTTGATTTGAATGTGATAAAATAATGTAATAATATTTCGTACTAATTGAGACCCATAATCAGGTAAAAATGCTCAATATACCTACAACTGGTCCTGTCCGAACGACGGAGTGTGAAGTTCTCAGTAGTTCGTCATTAGGAGGGCCAATGTCAGATCTGAATACCTAAAAAACATTGTTAATTGCACATCAGACATAACATTTTTAGCCTAAGTAAGACATGATTTGGCATGAATATGTTTATTATTCGAAAGGTGTACCTTCACAATGTTATTGACAGTTATATTGAGATAAAAAACCCTTCAATTGGGATTGTAAACTTTGACCTATGAGAAAGCAAGAACTAACTCAGTAACCACCAAATAATATGACATTATGAATATGAATTACTTACAAAGACAAGTACATTTTTTAAGAGCAAGACAAATCCAACAACTATGTCACTTCCAAATTCAGGATGTTGTAACACCTTGCAATGAACATTGGCTTCAGCAATTGTAGTAGGATCCTGTACGGTTCACAAAAATTAAAATTTTGTGTATTCATGGTTAACAAAACGTATGTTGTATATAATATGGAATGTTAACCTTCACTATGATTTTCATGTCCCCTAACCCGTTTGGTTGACAGGATTTGACAATGCAAGGGAGTAATGACAGTTCCATTGACGTTTTCCCTTTAGCTAAGGGCGTAACTTGAGTTGTCGTCTCCCCATCCACCAACCCTGAGAACAAACGAACCGAAATGAGGTCCAAATATGGATTTACTGTTGTCGGTTAAGAAATTACCATGAAAGACAATGAACTTTTCGGCCCATTCCCAAGTGTTCGTCCCAAAGTCTCGATGGTGGGTTTCATCACCTAATTCCTTGAGAAACTGTTGTGTGTTCATTCCATCATTTGAACTTCAATTTAGCAAAACAACTTGTACATTTCCAACGGGTCCTGGAATGAGGGGAGTCTTAGAGTTACAACGTTGAATGAAGCTTTCAAGATCACTTGTGTCTATATCGAGCTCCTCAAAATTTTCCATTGACTATGGTTGGGTGATTTCAAGGCAAGAAGCCGGTCCTATTCAATTGATTTAGGATTGGCATGTGAGGGATACGAACAATCGTTTTGGGTTTACCAACATCTTGCAACATTTCACCTGTTCAGGATTTGTCAATCCTTATTGGTGTATGACCTATACAACATTTAATGCTTTACGTGAGGCAGAATGCAAAAAATCTCTTTTTTTGTCCTTACAACCCCAAAGCCTTTAAGTGCATTTAATGAAACCCTATTTAAATTACCAAAATGACCTTGTTTTGGTAAGGCATCAATGTACACTATTCACCGTCACCTTTGTTGTCCGTTGGAATCCTTAGACTTCCAATGAAATGTAATCATAACAAATGGGTTGGTTTACCTTCCCGCCCTTGTATCCCATACTGATGTATTGTCAGATCAAAGATCTGATGTAAATGCTCGTTATGTAACCCGTTTTCCTTCTCACCATCTGTAGTTCACCAAAAAAGGTTCAATGCCTGCACTAGGTGTTGTTCTTATTGTCACCAAACCCACACCAAGGACCATTAAGTTCATTCAATACTAAGGTCGGCCACATCACACCACGAGTTAAAGCAACCACAACCAACATTGATCTCAACCAACCAAGGACAACAGGTTAGTATGTATTTATTGCGCTTGTAATGACAGTATGAATATAACAATGACATTGGTGATTCGGTAACATTTGTAATAAATGCTTTAATAATAAAACAGTACCAATTATGTTAATAAATGGTTGTTATTTACATATAATACAGTTCTTAAACATTTTTGTTGTAGCAGTTGTGTAATTTTCGTTTAACCAAAATTGTATGCTTTTTAACATTTCTGGTTGGAATGTTTATTACCAATATACTGTTCAAACCTAAATTATGCATTAAATATATTTTACTCATTCTAGGGTCGTTGAATATGAAAATGAATTTTTTCAGGCAATGGACTTTTTCATCTCAGTTGTTCCACCAAGTCACGACGAGTTGTATCCACTAACATATATTTCTTCAAATGATGATGAGGACGTCTCAAATGAACTTCCTATTAACCTTTCCAATGATGGTATAGAAGTTCAACCTGCTGTTGGAATGTGGTTTAATAGTGCAGATGATGCAAGATTTTTTTATCGCAAGTACGACATTGAAAAGAGCTTTGGAATAAGGACAAGGACTTCAAAAAAAGGACCTGACAACAAACTTAGGTACTTACTGTTAGTGTGTGCAAGAGTAGGGATATATGTTTCATCCATTCCACCAGAGGTGGCTACAAAACCCACTTAGTCAGTTAAATGTGGTGCAAACATAACAGTTGGTAAAAAAGATGACAAATGGTTTATTATGTCGGTTAGCGACCAACACTCTCACGTCTTAAGCCTAACAAAATCGAGGTTGTTTCGTGGCAATAGACAAATCAATCTTCGGGTAAAGACGACACTTGATATGAATGATGCAGTCAATGTGCTGGTAAATAAGAGTTATAAGTCGTTAGTGTCGTCAGCTGGGGGATATGACAACATGGAATTTATTAAGAGATATGTACGTAACTACGTTGGTCAACAGCGCAAGGCATTGTGTAAGCATGGTGATGGTAAGGCATTGCTAACCCATTTTTCACGCATGTCCTAGTTGAATAAAGATTTTGTTTTTGAGATAGACATTGATGCAGATAGCCGGATTCCCAATGTCTTCTGGGTCGATGCACGAACAAGGGCTGCATGCAAATATTTTGGAGATGTGATTTCTTTCGACACAACTTAGCTTACCAATAAATATGACATGCCATTTGCACCATTTGTGGGTGTGAATCATCACGGGCACTCAATTTTGTTAGGGTGTGGGTTGTTGTCGTCTGAGGACACAAGTTCCTTTATTTGGTTGTTTGAATGCTGGCTTCGATGTATGTCTAATAAACCACCAGAAGGCATCGTGACTGATCAATGCAAAGTGAAGCAGAATGCAATACAATGTGTATTCCCAAATACAAGGCGTAGGTGGTGCTTGTGGCACATCATGAAACAGATACCGGAAAAGCTACAACGGTTTGGGCAGTACAAGGATATCAAACACATGATGAAGACTATGGTGTACGAGTCTTCGACTGTTGCTAAATTTGAAAGGGAGTGGGATGGATTTGTAACCAAATATGAATTGGGTGGTCATGAGTGTTGACAATTTTATATGAAGAACTACATCGGTAGGTTCCTTGTTATCTGAAGCAACATTTTTGGGCTAGAATGTCAACTACATAAAGGAGTGAAAGCATGAACGCCTTTTTTTTATGGTTATATAAACTCTAGCACTACACTCCAGCAGTTTGTCCATCAATACAACAATGCCTTGCAACACAACGCATAAAAGGAGTATTAAGATGACTTCACGTCCATGAGTAAGGTTATTCCTTGCGGATTTCAATCCCTACTCGAAAGACAATTCCAAAATGAATACACACATGCTAAGTTCCAAGAAATCCAAATGGAATTTAGGGGGAAAATGAATTGTGTTGTTGACAAAGTATTTGTGGAGGGTCATGCATATAGGTATGATGTTGTCGAGGAGGCGATTCACAACGGGAAGCCATACCACAAAATTTACATTGTAGGCTTCAATCGAGCAAACATGAACATTAACTGTAGCTGTTTGCTATTTGAGTTTTGGGGAATTGTTTGTCGCCACTTACTACTCTTATTTGCACAGGAAAAGGTTACTAAAGCTCCAAATAAGTATATACTATCTAGGTGGAGCAAATATATGTGCAGGAAACACGCGTACATTAGAGCATCATATGGTTCAAAAGTCAAAGAGCCACATATTGAACGGTACGATGGATTATGTAAGAGGTTTTATGAAATAGCAGAATATGCTTGTGAGTCGGAGAATACGACAGAGTTGCTACATCAACATTTGAATGCTTATGACTGTACTAAGACATGTAAGGAAACTAGTTCCAGAAAGAATTAGAAAACGATGGATAGAGTTTTGTGTGAAGATGACCCAAGCCCCAACTCACCCGTGCCAAACACTGTTGATGTGGATAGTTCAATCCGCAGTCCTAATGTTGTTAATTGAAAAGGCAGACCAAACTCTTCAAGATTGAAGTCAAGGTCTGAGGTATTTGCAAAACGAAACAGGACAACTCATGCTAAAACCGTACAGACAACACCTGGACACGTTACATACTCAAATGTTAATGTTGGTAATGAAAACCAATTCAACACAACAATGTCCTCATATAATGGCAGCCAACCGGTTAGAAAACGTTTTCAAGTGATTGTTTTTATGTTTGTTAAGTTATCTACCGTTGACTGTGATGCCCTCTAACATATTTTCTATTTAAAACAGGTCTCACCTGTGGCTAGAGTGGGTTTTATGTCACTACTGAACTCAGTATACACAAACACTCATAACAGAGAGAGTTGACATGTGTTAAATTGTAATGGAGTTTCCCTTTTATTTTGGTTTGATGTAACAGACTTAGGTTTCTGAGCTACCACTTCATGTATTGGTCTAACTTTCTGACCCATTTAATTAGGAATATGGGGAAAGGGAGATGCCATTCAGGATTACAACGACATTTAAGAAATTCATGTAAAAGTAACTTGGTCATTAAGTTCTATTAATTTAATCACATATTTACACATGGTTAAACATATAGGGTTTGCAGAAGTCTGGACAATTTTCGATCACTCCAAATATACTAGTGTGAGCGAAACAGTAAGTACCTAAGTTGAAATGACGCAATTGAAATTTGACGTCAATTTTGAAACTCAAAATATTAATAGAAAAAAAGATTATTAATATTTAATACAAAATGGTTTTCTTACACCAAATCAATTATAGTTTATGAAATAGTTATTTTATTTTTCCTTTTTGTATAAATATTTTTTAAGAATAAAATAATTTAAAAAATCAAATCAAATTTTATTTATTTTATGAAGACTAAAAATAATAATTTTAAAATTTACAAGATGAAAAGCATACTGTTATAAGAAAAAAAAAGTTACTTATAATGGGTTAGTTTAGTTAAATTAACAAATTAAAAACAATACGAAATATGGGAAAAGGGAGATGTCATTCAGGATTATAACAACGTTTAAGAAATTAATGTAAAAGTTACGTGGTCATAAACTTTTATTGATTTAATCACATATTAACACATGGTTAAACATACAGGGTTTGCAAAAGTCCGGACGAATTTTGATCTATTGAAATATACTTGTGTGAGCGAATCAGGGCTAGAGACGTTTCATTTCACACTGTAGTACTCTGGACAAATTTCGCTCAGTCCAAATATAAAAGTCTGAGTGAAACAAACCCAAAAAGGTTTCAAAACACCCTTCAGTTTGGTGCAGAAATTACACTTAGCCCAATTGAAAATGTTTAAGCGAAACAGGGTGAGAGGACTTTTAAATGGTAGGGTGAAAATGAGACATGCACAACTGGAGGCCTATGTCTACATATCACTTAGGCAAGCAATGTAATGTTTGAGCGATTTAGCCTTCTCCACCATCAAAAGGCCTCTAATTGACGATTGGGAAGTGGGCTCTCGTTCCATCAACGCAAAACACAACCTATATTGCTCTTATTCCATCCATCCATTTTGCATCCAGTGACCATTAAACCAGTTGTTGGGTTTAAGTTATCGTGTCGTTCCAGCAGGGGTGAATTTCTTTGCAAAGGTACACCAACAGGTTTGCTTAATGTGATTCTATAAGTCATACATTAGGGTTTAACCAAATCAAGTACATGTGTATGTTCTGGGTGATTTTTGTAATTGAAATTGTGTCATTATAATATTTGTGTTCTGCATTTTCTAATTTCGTTACACACACAAACAAATTTAGCACCACCATTACACAACACGTTATGCGTGCAACGTGTTTGAAAAAATGACCAAGTGAATATTACATCAATTTTTGAACTGTCTTCATGAACTTAGTACTCACCCTATGTGCAGATGGCCACAAGGAATTGTGAACCATCCAAAAGTGTTACAAAGCATGGAAGAACACAATGTAGACAACAAAGTCGAATAACAAAGGTATTTAGAGATGATGTTCGCAAACAGAGATACCAAAAGATCAAAAATTGGACCTTCATCACTGAAAGACGGGTTGAACTAGACGATGGACAGTTTGCTGATTTTACTTCCGAGATAGCTAGGAGGAAGTGAACTAAACTTGAACAACCATTGCCTAAATTTGACGAAGAGGTGGTTAGGGAATTCTACGTCAATGCTTGGGCAACAGAACGTAAAAGTAACTAATTGAGGTCCAAGGTCAAGGGCACGTGGATATCCTATGATCGCAACACAATCAATGACTTTTTGGAAAATCCATTAGAGTTGGATGAAGGAGAGTTATGCACGTACGAACGAATTAAAAGAGGTTTGAATTTTACGTGGTTTAGAGATAACGAAACAACTGAGGCAATGTGTAAATCAGGGAGAACATTTGAGACAAATCAAGCCGGCAAAGCACGCTGTATACTTAGATGTAATATAACTACATTGGCTCAGATATGGACATCTTTCTTGTTGGCAAATATTGTCCCACTTAAACACAGTTCAGATTTGAATATGCCAAGATGCCACATCATATACTGCTTACTTAAGCAGTATGAGGTCGATGTTGCGAGCTTGATAAGTGCTCATATTGATCACTTTGTCACTCAAGATTGCATGAAGAACCCAAACCATAGTAAGGCGTTGGGCTTTCCTTCCCTAATAACAACATTGTGTGCAGCAAATGGAGTCGAGGTGATTCCGCAGGTGAAGATAAGGCCACCAATTGATACTAGGTTCATTACAAAACACCCCTCACACTATTGTACGAGAACCAATTATTAGAGGTGAACATGATCAGAACGACCTTAACCACGTTATGGGTGGAACTATGCCATCATCATTCGCTACTGGGCATACACATTGTGATTTACAACAACAGCTGAATAATTTGAAACTTCACATCATTCACCTCAAACGACAACAAGCAGCAAATGACAGGGACAAATTACCATATATCAAAGTTTATACGATGTCTATCAAGACCTTGGCCTGAGCTCAACAAAATGTCATACCCTGGATCAGTTTACGACAATTGTGCAATGGCCAGGTGACATCTTCAATGAATCAGAAGGGGATGAAACTCCATGTCTGGATAATACACCGGATACTTAGTAATTGTTAAATGTATTGTTTAGACATCCATAAAACAGATTATGTTATGTAATGTTTTGTGGAATTATTCATACTTGAAATTCGAAATTGGTATTCATTTAAGTGTTAAATTATTCAGACTTCAATCCCTGTGTATTTAAGTGATAAATTCATGATTATTTTTTCTACATCAATCACATAGAGCAAAGGAAATAGTTATTCATCATAAAACACCCTACCAATGTCATGCATTAAAGTTATGCAGTGTGATACTTAAGACTCCTATGACAGTTATTCATCATAAAACACCCTGCCAATGTCTTAAGTAAGGAATCAAACAGTTTCCATCTCCAATTGCCAGCACTGGATATACTATCTGCATAACCCTGTCTAGTTAAGTGTCTAATTTATCATTACTTGCTGACCATTACTCGTGAGCACAAAGGAAATAGTTAAAATGTCATGCAATGTGACACTTAAGACTCATGTGACAGTTATTAATCATAAAACACCCTACCAATGCCTTAAGTAAGAAATCAAACAGTTCCCATCTCCAATTGCCAACACTAGACATACTATCTGCATAACCCTGTCCACTTAAGTGTGTAATTTATCATTACTTGCTGACCATTACTCGCGAGCACAAAGGAAATAGTTAAAATGCCATGCAATGTGACACTTAAGATTCCTGTGACAGTTATTAATCATAAAACACCCTGCCAAAGCCTTAACTAAGGAATCAAACAGTTCCCATCTCCAATTGCTAGGATTGGACATACTATTTGCATAACCCTATCCAGTTAAGTGTGTAATTTATCATTACTTGCTGACCATTACCCGTGAGCACCAACGAAGACAACAATTTAGTAACAAATTGTGCCACCATTTATAATTTCACAGAAAATATCAACTCATTCATTGCTGGAAATATTTGAACACAAAGTTCAACATAGTAAAACCTTAAACCAACTACAAATTACAATTTACAAACTGAACTTCATAATGTTCTACACAATGTACAAACTTCTTAAAAAATCGACTAAAGTCATTATCACATCTCATATAAGCTTAAAAGCCTCCAAGACAGTTTGTCGATGAACATTGTTATCGTGAAGAATTCATTGACAAACAAGATCTTGTCGATATGTTTGAAGTTCTTTCTGCACAAAAAAAATTACCATAATACATTAAGACAAATAATGAAATATATTAAAAAATCATAGTCCAAACAGAAAGTCAAGGCACACCGTCCCAATATTCCATACATGTAATCACAATCAACCCGCAATAATAGTTGCACATCCTCAACAATTAGTCCAAAGTAAAACACACATACTAGCCTATATTTAACAAACATGAATACTCACAGATTTGGTTGACGAGAGACATCTTCATTCACGACTGTAATAGGACCTGGACGACCTCCCTCCAGCAAGCACAACAGATGGTGGAGTCGACTTGCCTACAAACATTAAATTCACTCAGAAAATCGTATACATAAAATCAACATTTAACATGTATAATTACAACTGCATTGTCCACTAGCGCATGGGATCCATCATGGTCATCGATACAATTGATTACAAATAGCTCTTTAGTCGCAGACTTTAGCACATAACACCACCATTGGCCATTATAAAGTGTTGGAAAAAACACCTACAATCCGAACAAGACGTCATTATCACAACAATTGTGTGTAATAAACTTGTTTTAAATATAATGGGATATGAACTTACAAATTCACAAGCCAAAACAAGTATGAATGATGAGCAAAACATAGTTTGTAATCATGATGATTCCATGATCGACATTTAGACTTGTCCATATTCATCTCATTAATAACGTGGGTCTAAAAACCATTAACAATATATTACTTGCAAAAATATTGCTCTATTGACACTTAAAACATAAAAAGAACCAAATGAATATCATATACCACTAACCAAGGACTAACGAATAGTCTATTCACACTTCCAACGATGTTCAACTGGTTAATGGTCATGACGCATGTTGCAAACCACATGACCTACAAAACTTGATCAATTCATTATTTACAACTAACTAAGGACAACAAAATAATTATAATTCACTAAATTTACCATGTTGTCAACTCGAGCCCTTGGTTGAAGTGAAGAAATGTTCACATTAGTAAGCATTTGTCTACCAAAATCAACTACAAGCCTATGTAAACAACAACATCTTCACATAAGCATATGGTTAATATAAAACTCATAAACTTTACCTTCTACAAATATATTTCCAAACAACAATCAAAGTACCTGATAGACTCATTCTTACGCCGTTTCGTAGTGACAAGCTTATACAACCTTCCAAAATCAAGACCGACAAACCGTACGGTATAGTGAACATACAAACGGATGGGTGTCACTGCTGGACTCCGAGAAGATGTTCCCACATTAGCAACATTTCCTCCATCATGAACATTGTATTCGAGGTACCCACCAAAGACCGGTTGTGGAGTCGAAAAAATTTGACCCTCCTAACCCATGTTCGGATCCTCAAGACCCATAGCATGTCCGTGCTTAGCCGTAGTGTAGTCCTCGTGACTCATACTATGTCCCTTTTGACCCGACCAAAATAATGATAAGTCCTGACACATCCTAGGCTCCTCTTTAACCATATTAAGCTCGTCATGATACATAGTATGTTGGTCGTCATACATATTAGGTTCATGATGATACATTGTAGGTTCGTCCTCACCCATACTATGTCCAGCATCGCCCATATTCGGTCCACCCATACCTATACTGGTTCTCGCCTCACCCATACGGGATCCTTCCCTCCAACAGTTCTTCATCTGCTCTCTCAACATATGCATATCTTCCTTAATAGAGGCAATGCGCGCATAATTGGTATCAATTATTCCTTTACATTCATATTGTGGTGCCACCATCCCCTCCCAGTTGTGTGAGCATGCAATGTTTTCAGCCTGACTTTGTGGTAAGCTTCCAGACCCCCCTCTTCTTCTGTCACCGTCCACTCCCAAACAATCTACAATGTCAGTGACATTTTTGTCAGGTAACCATTTCAATTGAAAAATAAGAATAAAACTGAATACAAACCTTGTTATATAAAAATGAAGATTCAATTCTTGAAGACCTCATTGTCAAAGAAGGTTAGTCTACAAAACATGGAAATGAACTGAGCGTACCCATGCCAACGTGTTGAACAACCCACAACTGTTCAATAGAAAAACGGTACATCAATCAAATAATGTATTAAACTAAACATAAACTCCAACGATAATACATTGACCTGCAACACCGGCATACAATCGCACAGGTACATCCTCAACAAATTCTTTTGGTGATGGAAATTGTAAGAACATCTATCTAAACTACTACTTAAAATTGATAGGACTGCCCCACCCCAATTATATAAATGAAGGTCCTCCAAACTATCTAACATATAAAATGGATATGTACAAACAGTCCTAGTAATTCTAGGGAAATAGAATATGACAAAAGCAAGCAATATGTAATCCCTGCAAAAGTCATCTACATTTTTTTTGGAATTTAATTTTTTATCATTCAATTTTTCAACAATACTGACGACGGTAATATCCTCACCATTGAACAAATTAGTTACCAAACCTAAATTATTATCATTAAAACTAAACTCTTGACCAGTTATCCCTAAGCCTAACCCCATACACACATCTAGACTAGATTGAGGAACTAGAAACTCCCTAATTCTAAAGCTTTTGTCATTGGGAGACCAACGACTGACCAACTCCCTCAACAAAAGACAAGAAATGTTAATTGGTTGTGTCATCCGAACAAGCCATTTAAATGGAGTTCTCTCCAACTTTGCCTTTTGAAAACCAAGCAGTTTTTTGTTCACTTCAATAATTACATCACTGTCAACTCGGTGAAAAAGTCTCATCTACAATATCATGTCAAACAAAATTAATTATGGAAAGTACAACCATTTTTTTATTAACAAAATTTAAATGTAAAAAAAAGTCATTAACCTTAAATTCGTTGATATCAACATTGGATCTTCTTGCATTAGACCTTTTAGCAGCCATAGCTAGTTTAGAAGCAACTATTACCTTCAATTCAGTTCCTATGCATTATGTCATATTAAACATGGAAAACTGTTGAAAATTGCCATTACCATTACCATTACCTGTATTGAACGTTGAAAAATGTTTAACAATGTCTACTTAAGTGTGTAACTGTGTTACAGTTTCTGACCCCACATCACACACAACAATTATGTGCCATCATACACTCCAAACCTGAAATCATGACGGCTTTTGGACATGTAGTGTTTCACCTGTGTATTTATGTGCTTAACTACGCATAACATAGTAACCACCTATCACACCAATGTATACTCTAAACAAAACATTACAAACAGACCCAAAAATTGACAACCATAACTGCACCAACAGAGATAAAAAGCTCAGAACACAAAACACCTACGTGATGATGACAACGACGGTGACCTCCGGTACGGCGGATGCCAACAATGTGCAATGCTTTCTGTTCTAACAAACGCAGGATGACGGAGGAAGGACATGCAGATGATTAGAATTGGATGGGTTCAAGTTGGATTGCAAAACGATTCCTATGAGGCACGAAGGTTGTCCGGCTGATTAGAAGTGGGAGAAAAACGTTGGGGCTGCTACGGCGCTAAAAAGAACAAAAGAAGAAATGGTCCCCAACCCTAATCTTCAATCCATGCCACGCTGGACAGGTAACAACACGTCATTTAAAAGTGTCCACGTCAGCGCCAGGTGGGATTGTCATGTAGTTGTACAACCACGTAAGGTTGACAGTATATCATTACTCTTTTAGAAACGTTATAATTGGATCAATTTAATTACAAAAAAAAAATTCTTAATTTTTATAACATAGTTAGTATAAAGATTTTAATACTAACAATTACTTATTATATTTTATTTTACATATAGTTTTAAATAGTTATTATTAAATAAAAAATATTACCATTCACAGGAATACATGTATTCAATTCCTAATATTTCAACATGTTTCCAAATTCTTAATTTAATTACGTGAAAGTTTATTAAATTGGTTTCTATAAGTAAACATATTATTGATTTTACTTTTGTTTATTTTATGTAATTGAGTTTACTTTAGTTATTAATTTTAAGATGGTTAACACTTTTTAATTTGATCCATATACATATAAAATATTCTTAATTTAATAATTTATAATTGAATTTTAAATATATATATATATATATATATATATATATATATATATATATATATATAGTATTTTTAGTTTCTATTAAGATTAAATTCAGAATGTATGAAATTTATAAAATTTAAATTAAAATTATATCATGAACTAAACAAAAAATACATAAATACGATTTCGTTTTACACGTTTATAAAAACTATTTTCTTCTTCTATTTCTTTTTGAACTATGACCTCCATAATGATTGGTTAAATCTACACTTACCCGTTATATAATTTGTAAAATATGTTTTGGCCAAATTCAAGAGGGCAGTGAATTGAACACTTGAAAATTTTCGCAAATTGTTTGGAGAATGAATAACTTTTATGGAAACTACTCAACAAGATATGTTAAGCAAACAACAAAGGTTCAACAAACAGTTTCAGCACAATATCAATTAACTAGATACAATAAATTGTAACCAGAAAACAGTTCTTGAATACACAATATACTGTAAAAGCAGTTCTTGAAAAGTTGATTCAAGAAATCAAAGAATTAGATCAACTTCAAGTTTATAATGATTCACTGATTAAAAACCTTTTTGTTAAACAATACAAGCTATGTTAAGTGTATGAAAACAGTCTTTAATCAACAACAGTGAAAGATTGAGTTTTCTGGAAAAACAAACTGATAAACATGTTAGCACCAAGGCTAAGCACGTGATTTGATGAAGTCAATATTGTGAGCACCAAGGCTTAGCATGTGAAGCTGATGAAGACTGTCTCGTGAAGAATCTGTTGGAACCAACCTGGACCAGAATTATTCAAGTGAAGACTTGTGCCAACATGAAGATAGTGGGTGTTTAGGTCTTGGTCCTTAGTTGGGTTTGTGTGTTGGTGATTGGCTTAGTCCTTAATCACTTGTGGCATGATCCATCACTTCTGAGGTGCTAAAAAGATTCACAAAGATTTTTATTAAAACTGTTTTAATAAAAATAACCCAAAATGTTTTTGCTGGAAAACGGTTTTCAATCGATTGAATTTCCAAAACAATCGATTGAATGTGACAGTTATTTCTGTTACAACAGAAATACAGTTATGGCTGTTACAACTGAAAACTTTGACTGGGTCAAACTAACGGTCAAATTCAATCGATTGAATGGTTTGTTCAATTAATTGAATTTTGACAGCTAAGCAGTTTTTAAACTGTTTTTGGGTATTTAAAGGAATGAGAATCATCACTTTCAAAATCATCAAAGCTAATACTTTCGAAAAGCATTCCTTGAGCTTTACTAAGAGAGATATTGCCCCTTTTGTGCAATCATCATTTTCACAAAGCTTTTGAAATCAAGAAACCTCCAAGAACGTGAATCTTTGAAGCATCCGTGAAGGGAGGTTATTGCTACTTTGGTTCTGGACCAAAGCTAAGTCTTCTACACCTGATCTCCATTCTGTGTAATCTGTTTTGTGTATAAGCATTCTGTTATATTTTCTGATTCTGTTGAATTGCAATCTGTTTGCTATTTTCAATTACTGGGTTTGTAATTGAGTTAGTGCAGTGGGTTTTGCACTGGTCTCGCATTTGCTGAAGGGTTCAGTAGAGGGTGAGTGCTGTTGGGAGCAGTGTTGCTTGCGGACTGCAAGTGTTGTGGAACAGTGGGTTTCTGCACTGGGTACACACAAGCTGAGGGGTTCAGTGAGGTGTGGGTTTACTACTGGAGGCAGTTTGTAACTTGCTGGGAGTAAGGGTTGTAAACTGATCTTGTGATCTGTTTTAGTGGAAATCTTTGCTAGTTTGCAAAGGACTGGACGTAGCCCTTGTGGAAGGGTGAACCAGGATAAAAATTCTGTGTTCTTGCTTTTCTCCCTA
>Ga0209489_105341_pt1 | contig 22395 bp, 11 predicted proteins | sample SiratrowhiteBW_FD_187527 | JGI IMG/M metagenome (GOLD analysis project Ga0209489, IMG submission 187527) | Root nodule microbial communities of legume samples collected from California, USA - Siratro white BW (SPAdes) (version 2) | ecosystem: Host-associated > Plants > Roots > Nodule | place...
ATAATAAACATAAAAAGAGGTATTTGCATGTAAAACTTCATATCTAGCAAGTCATTAAACACAATTAGAAAAGTTATATTCCATTTGTTGGTTGTGATATTCTTGATCACCATCACGTGAAGAAAATAGAGATGAATCCAATCAATTTCCTTCGAAAAGAAACTTTAGAGTTTGATTCACAAATAAAAAAGAAAAAACTGAATCCACACCTTCTCCAACTTTTAACAAGAATAAGTTTTCAAAGTGAGGGTAAATATTATACCACCAAGTCCAATAGTCTTTCTTATTTCTTAGATTAGCTTCACATGTTTATAAGATTTGAATAAAGATTAATGATATTATGTAAATGCGTAATAATATTTTAATATTCTTAGTAAATTTTAGTATTTACTAATAAGATTTATACGCATTTATATATTATATATTCTAAATTAATTTGATTTATATTATGAAATCTTTATCATAAGAAAGTTAAAAATATTTAATTCATATATCAGACTAAATATAATATTTATAAATGGTTTAATAACGATTAAAAATAGGTGATACGATAAATTTTTTAATAATATTTTTAAAAGTAAATTTTAAATTTAATTTAATTTTGTAAAATTAGCTTATAAAATAAAATTTATATTTATTTTTATACATTTGATGAAATAATCTTATTCTTAATCGATATAAAATCTTTAACATGATTTTTTTAATAATCATATTATTTTTAATAAAAAACATAAAGACCTAACTGTTTGAGTATAAAAACTGTAAATGTAAAATATTAAATCTCAAAGTTTAGATATTGGTAACGGGAAACATAATCTTCTAAAACTCAGATAATGAAGATTTATATAAACAGGACACATTTTTAATTCCTCAAAGACAAAACAGAATACTATACTGTGGAGACTCATTCCAATCTATAATCAACAATGAACGGAAAATATTAAAATAGGAATCCTATAGAGAGATTCTATAGGATTTTTTCCATTCTGATGCAATTTTTTTTCAAGATTTTTAAAATGAATAATTTTTTTTAATTTTTATTATAGGTAAGCCGTATTAGATTGATACCATTTTATAATACGATTTCAATTAATTTTTTAAAATCGTGTCACATGACACGATTTCATTAATTTTTTATAATGAAATCGATACGATTTATCTATAATGAAAATATTTTTTTTTACTTATTTTAAAAATTTAGAAAAAAAATTGTATCAAAATGAAAAAAAAACCGATCGTATATGGATACAATTAATAAAAAAGTGCCACTCTTTATTGATAATATCAGTATTCTATGGCTATGAGTGGCCTCTCATATGCACCATAGTTATTTTTTTCTAAGATAGTACCATGGTCCTGTCCCACTTCCCATCCTGCATAAAAATTTTACAAATTAAAACAATATTGTCTCTAACGAAAAATTTACACTAAATCCATTATAAAAAAGACACTATTAATTAAAGTTTATCATGTATATTATAAATAAAAAACGGTTGACAGTGTGAACAATTTTACACTGTTATCTAATCATGAATCAACATATATTATAAATTTGTTGAATTATCTTAAAAATTATAAGTGATAATATTTTTTTACTGTAAACCATCATATATTATAAGTTTGCTAACTTTTTATAATAGTTATCCTAAAAACCATATAAATAGTAATTTTTAATTACTGATAATGTAAAACTGATATATACTGTCAATATATAAATCATTAAATAGAATAGGTTTTTTAGATTTTCGATTACATATATTTAATGGAATATATTTTACATATTTGTGCTGAAACAAATTATAAGTAGAAAAAAATAGTTTAAATGATTTTGTTCTGCTTGTGTTTCTAAAATTAATTTTATTCAAAATATGTAAAAATAGTTATTGTGTAAATGATATTTTATTAAAAAACATTCTTTAAAAAAAAACATATAATTGGAAACTCAATGTATCAACCCTTCTGGTTTCGTATCATGCATTTTTATACGTTGTTTTGATTTGCTCAAGAACTGATAAAGATTGTATTGAAACTAGTTAGAAGATTGCATGGTTCTGTTTTTTTGATTGCATAGTTAGAAGTTTACCTCCATGTACCAACTAACATACGAAGAATCATGTATATGGTTAATGCAATCCATATTCCTATGAATTCTTTGCTTTTGAAGAGAAAGATTTCTATAGGAATGCTTAATAATGACACCAAAACCTATACAAAAAAGTGTAGCAAAAAGTTAATCAATTTGGCTAAGGTGACATATTATGAAAAGGCAAAAAGAAATACTTGTAAACTTGCCAAAGAATAAGCAGAATAAGCAAAATCAGAAGCTCCATAGTTGACACCATCAAAGACAAAGGCCAATGAATTGATTGGTTGAGTAGCTGCAACAAACTGATGAAATAAATGATATTAGAAAACCACCACTTACCTTAGCAATACCCTTTCTTTCACACTTTATTATATTGTGAAATTTGTGTAAGTTTTAATGAGTGCATGTTTGAATCACTAATGGTGGTGATTCATGTCCTAAAAATTCATCATCTCAAAACATATAAAAAATAAATAATAATTACTTCAAAGAGAATAACATGTGATTAGTTCTAGGATATAGATGTTAGTCATACTTTTATACATGTGAGATAAATTATGATAGATACATGATTGGAGACTCTGCTCGAAAAATCATAAGGAAAAAATTGGAAAATCTTAAACATAACGAGATATGAGTCAGAATCACTTTTCTTGATAGCATATTGAATCCAAAACTTTAAGATATTTGGTTTCTAAGTCTTTTTTTTTATATGTTGTCCGATTTTCTTATTTTCACTCAATGTGAAACTTAGACTTATACTTGAATATCTAACAATCTCTTCTTCAATTCAAGCCTTTTCCATATTAATACACTTCTTCTCAAGCAAAAATATCTTTAAACACGAGTATCTCACAAACGATTATTTAAAGTACCACCATTATAATGAGACATATTTAAAAATTAGTCAAAAAGACTTTTGATATAAAAATTCAAACTACATAAACCCAAACTATACAAACCTAGATACCTAACAAAATATCTCTGTATGACACTATGAACCACATCATTGCAATGATTTTTCCCTATTTGATCGTCTTATTTTAAATTTAGCATACACATTAACCATGAGAAGGTGTCTAAAAGTGAATTTAGCATACACATTAACCATGAGAAGGTGTCTAAAAGTGATAATTTTAGATGATTTTCTTTTGTTGATTTGGAGTTTAAAGGGTGTATATATACCGGCATGCTTATTTTGATGAATTGCACAACAATAACATTTTTGGAAAATATTGAAGCTCCAAAGTATAATCCAAGAGCAACCGCAAGAGAGAGTCCAATTCCCAAAACAAAACTCATTTGTAGTGTTCTTGTTGCAGCAGCAGTAACCTTGTTATAGTCTTTCTCAGCAAAGGAAGAAGCAAGAATTGTCTGAAACACACAAACTGAGTAATTATATTTGAATTTTGTTGCACAAAGCATGTGAGTCTAACAAGAAGAAGAAAACTATACACACTCAATCCACTTTTTATTAAATTTGAAACACATAGATTATCCAATCGAATAGTAGATTGCATTAAAGGTAACTCAACTCAATTTAAAATGTACTTGATTTGAGTGGATTCACATATTGAATTGAATTGAATTTTGCTTCAACTATATTTATACATCTAAATGTATAGTATTAAATAATGAAATCTAATTTATGTAACACAAATATTGAGACACACATACAATACAAAAATGTAGACATGTGTAATCTTCAAAATATAAGATAGAAAAGACAAATATATATATTATATCACTATAAATTATATAAATTGATAATTAAGATTTATATATTAAAAAATCATACATTTACAAGATTACTTAAATATAAAAAATAATAATCTAATTCATGTATCTAAAATTTAAAAAATAAAAAAAATTATATATAATCTAAATATTTTTTATTATATATGATTTATTTCTTATCTCCATATTAAATATATGAATTTTTTAAAATTGTTATATCATACCCTTTTAAAATTATGTTAGAAAAATATTAAAATTATCAGATACTTAAAAAACATCTTTTAAATTAAACACTTCACCAATATATATATCGTACATATTCTCAATCACAAAATAAGCTAAAATGTCCGAATTTCATAGAATCTAACCAAATTAAGAATTAAAAAAAAAAAAAAACCTGTACAGCCACAGCTAAACCATCAGCAAGAAGGGATGATGCCAACCAGATCTGCAGGCCTGGTTGAAATGCAGCCATGGGAATTGGACCTAACCTTGCTGCCAATGATGCTGCTAAGGTCATACAAAATGTCACTGAAACTACCCTTATCAACAATAGACCTCCTGTACAAAATTATAAAATTCAATATCAAATTTAGCATAATAATTAGTTTAATCCCTAAGATTTTATCTCATTATTTGAAATTATAAGCATTTACCATTTTTAAGAAATCTGAAAATCTGCAAATCCTTCATGGTTGGAGGTAGGAGGTACACTCTTTTCATTAACAATAAAAAGAGGGTGATTGCCATCAAGTACCTATTAAGGATACCCATTTAAACACAGTTTTTTGTACCAGGACAAAATAAATAATCTATTGTTATTTAAATACCCATGAAATCTGAAACTCCAACTTTTACCCTTATGAAAATAAATATTAGTGGGATATCGTTTTTGCAGTTTTAGTTTTGAATTGTGTAATTCGGTTTTCTTCTGAATTATATGCTCTGAAATATTAAAAGTATTTTTTTTTTAATTTTGGACTGTACATTTCATAATATAAATTTTATATTATAGATAGTATAATTTAGAATAAAAAAACTTGTATTATGAAATATACAATCCAAAATATATTTTTTATTTTATATTTTTGGATTACATTTTAAAATACATTTACATTTTAGATTGTATATTTTGGAACACATTTTTTTATTTTTTATTTTGTATTCCAGAAAATATTTTCAGATACAGAAAATACATTTTAGATTGTAAACGATAGAAAAGAAAATATATTTTAAAATGTGTAATCTATAATGTATTTTTTTAAGGACAATTTTTCATTTCACTAGCATATGGGATGCAGCTTGAAAAATGTGGGCGTGCAGAATGCAATACTCAGAAATATGACAAACTATTAAGACTTACTGGGATATGACATGGGCCATGGCTGCACCTTTCAGGCCCAATTTTACATGAAAGATAAGTATTGGATCCAATAGAACATTGAGAGCATATCCCGAAACTAAGTCAAAATAAAAATAAAAAAAAACAAACCCAATTAGTAAAAGCATTTCAATATATAACACAAAAGATTATTTAGTGACACTTCTTTACTGTATTTTTTTTAAACAAGGATTAAATATATATTGGAAAACTAAAAAGTTATCAATTCAATATTTTAAGGAACAAAAAAAAATCAAATTTGATTGAAAGTATAATAAATATGAAAAACACACTTTTTTCTATCTTTTGTTATTAAGACTTTGCACAATATGGTGTAAGATTTATATCGTATTTTTCTACTTATTCACATAATTAGTTTAATTGGATGAATAAAGTGTGTGAGTAAATACAATTCAAAATTCACAAAGATAAAAAAAAATAAAAATTTGAACCTACCAATGACATATAAAGGAGTTGTTGTGTCTTTGAAACCTCTAAAGATTCCTTGCATGGCCAAAGAGAGAAGAACAGCAGGAGATCCAATTGATCTTAATCTCAGGTACTTCTCTGCTGGATTTAGCATTGGAGAATCCTAAATACAACACAATGATGAAGTAACTCCACTATTAGTCTATAACTAAAAAAATATTAAAAGTAAAAATTAAACTTAACATGCATAGATTATTATATTTAAAATAAGTATTAATTAGCATTAGAGTTATATTAGTTGTTGATGATGAAAAAAATGAAGTTACATGTTTTAGACCCATTGCATATAGAAGAGGTTTTGCAGCAAATGAAAGGATTGCAGTTTGAAGGAGGCCAAGGATTGTTCCAAAAAGCAAAGCTGTTGATGCAGAAGCAATCACCTTCTTCCCAACTTTTTGCTTCCTCTTAATCATATCTTTTTCTGAAAAAATTATAAAAAAAATAAAAATTCATTATTACAAATAAACTGATTATTACAAAAGGTATATATATATATATATATATTATATGTATATCAACTATATATTCATATGCAACTAGTATAGAGAATCTCAAATAGTTTACATTATTCATACACCAATTACAAAACAATGAAAGTGAAGAAGATTTTGATGTAAATAGGTTATGGACTTTAAAAAGGATTATAATATAATCTAGAAGATACCAATTAAAGGTGTGCTTGAAATAAGGGTAAAAAAATAAATTATCTCGATAATCGATTTTGTTTGAATATAAATTAACTAAAAAATGATTTTAAGATAATCAGATTTATTTTAAAAATTATTTTTTACATAAAAAATAGCATCTAGGAAGGTGAAAGAGAAAAAAAAAATTATTATAAACAATAATGTTTCGTATTCATAATAATAACTTATCTTCTCTTTCATTTTTTTTTTACAAAATTTCTATTTTTTTCAAACATATATGCATGACATCCTCAACATTTTTTTTTAATCTCGAAAACAGTTGAGACCAGAAAAATTATATTTTTCAAACATGCTCTTTTTGGTCTGAGAATTATTTTTTCCGCTACAAGATACTAAAGTTATCTTGCTAAAAAAAATAAAAACAGCTCTCTCTTTTAAAATATTTCCCTTATATTAACTATTTTTTTTTTAAGAAAATTCATTCTCACAATCTAATGAATTATCCCACATTGTTTATGCAATGAAAAACATAAATCAATGCATTCATTTTCTCCACATATAATAACAAAGAGTGGCCACTACAAGAAAATATAGCTATTTAGAGACCAATTTTTAGTTACCAAATAAAATAGTTGCTAATTGTGACCAAAATAATCACCAAATTAAATTTTAGTTGCTAAATAACTACAAAATAGAAGTAATGATTGAATTTAGTGACCAATTAAGTTAAGATAATTGGTATCTAATATTAGCTACCAAGGTTTTAGTGACCTTTGCTATTAGATTCTAAATTGGTATCTAATAAAGTTAGAGACTAATTTAGAATCTAATGGTATTGGTCACAAAAACCTTGATAGCTAATGGTAGATACCAATTATCTTGACTTAATTGGTCATTGAATTCAATCATTATTTCTATTTCGTAGTTATTTAGCAACCAAAATCTAATTTGATAACTATCTTGGTCACAATTAGCAACCATTTCATTTGATAGCTAAAAATTAGTTTTTAAATAACTTTTTTCTTGTAGTGGGCTGAACACAAACATATGCCATGCTAATATATGTGTTATAGACAAATTCAACAAACGTACAATCTCTTTAATAATTTTTTCATAAATATTTATATTTTATCTTTTTCCATAAAATTGCATAAATAAGTCTCACCTTAATGTTTCTTAAACCTCACCACAAACTAATTTTTATTATGACTTTCTTCATGTTTGAAGAAAAGATATGTTTACATGTATAAAGAAAACGTACCATTTTTAATGTTCCCTGTAACTAGTTTTTCCACATCCCCATATTTATAGCTCTTTGCTACAACATTTTTTGGTTCATCTGTTAATTCTTTTGAAGCCTCACCATTTTTGTTGGCTGCTGTATCATTTTCTATATCTGGAAGCATATGATCCTTAGTGTTATCATTTTCAGTTTCTTTGGTGGTCAAGTTTTGCATGGTATCTTCCTCAGCCACAAAAGAAGTTGTAATACTAACAAGAGGAAAAATGGTAATTCTTGAAGCTTGATTGAACAAAGCAATGGAAACTCCAGCAGCAGCCAGTTCTACAGGTCCTATAAATATATGTTAAGAATCCAAGTGTGAGTCTAGGTCTCACATTAAGTAAAAACGAGAAAGTTAAGTAGAAAAAAATTTATAAACCTACTATCTTAAGATCTTAGGTTGAAAATGATGTCATTCCTTTATGTAATTTGATTCATTTTTCATTCTTATTAGATCTCTTCAGTTACAAGAAAAAAAAAAAAATTATTTTCAAAACCAAAATAATAACACTCACTTTATTCTTCTAGTTAAGATTATAAATTTAATTAAAATATTAATGGTATAAAAATTTGACATCCAAACATAAAGGATCAAGTACAATACGATAAGATCATTGTCTAATTTATTTACTAGTAAAAAATATTTAATTTATTTTAATAATTATATTTATGAAAGATTTTACTTCAACTAAAAATAAAATTAAAATATAATATATAAATGAATGAAAATTTTACCTTATAATTTAATAATTTGATTTGAGATACGTCGAATTAGATATAAAATTCAATTTATAACATTGTATATTACATATTATTTCTTTTTGGATCTAGATTAAGTACAAATTGAGTTTAGAGATGTAAAATGGATAAAAAAGTTAAATCAATAATAAATATATCTTTCCATCTCAGTAATAAATACACCTTTCCAGGTAGATGTAATTAATTTAATACCTCGTCAGTAAATAATATTTGATTAAATTTCATAATTATGTATAATTAAGTCAATACCTCGATAATAAATCTAAAAAAATATTTAATTACATTATAAAATCATGTAATATTTAGGAATTGAGTAAAATATAATGAACTAAAATTTTGATCTTGAAAACGTTAAAAAAAATTATAAATACAAAATTGGTAAAAGAAAAAAAATAACCCAAATTTAGATTAAAAAAACAATAAAAAAATCTGAACAGTTAGATAGAAATGAATGAGTACCCAAGTGGCCAATGAATGTTGTGTCTATCAAAGAAGCAATGGGATCAGCAATAACAGCAAGTGCAGCAGGGAATGCAATTCCCAATATCTCTCTAGAAAGGGCATCCATCTTGAAAATAAGTCTACATTCAGATTACAAGATTCCAGTGTTAGTTCTTCACAAAACTACATTATAATTAATTATGGATAGTAATGACAGGATAAAAGTTAATTAAATAACATACCATCTCTTGTGTTATAAAAGATGAACTGTCATTTTCTTGATTTTATATTTTTTATTTTGAAAATTTATCAAACTATACTTTCTTTTCTTCTTAATATGCTAAAATTTATCTATTCTAAAAATTAAAATTTTAATTTATTGCTTTAAAAAGTGTATGCTATTGGTAGACAGGAATCCTATTAAGAAATTCAAATCTACAAAAGGGCTTAGAGAAAATTAATCAGGATAAGTTGTCTAGCTAGAAAGGAAGAAATCTAACTTTTACAGGATAAATATGTCTCATAAAATCTGTTATTACAATTGTTTTATTATAATATTTCTCCTTTTACAGAGCTCTAAATCTGTGTATGTAAGACCAAAAGGAAAATTTAAAGACAAATTATGTGGAGTTAAGGATTTAAAGTAAATAAAATGAGAAAATTTATGCAAATTAGAAGTGAGGGGAATTGAGAATTAGAGATATAGGGAATTTCAATAAACATCTTCTAACCAGGTGAAATAGAAAATAGAATAAAATAGGTGAAAGGATATTCTAGAATCAAAGTACGAATTGTATATAAGTTTTATTTGTAATTGGTTCTACTTATTAAGAAATAATGTAAAATTTGTGATTAATATATACCAACAAGTGATCTTTTATTATTTTGATTTAAAATCTATTGGATAACAAGGGATCTTAATGGAAATCTCCCTGGTCATTATAAGTAATGATTAAAGAGCTATTAAAGAGTAAGATGAACTTTTTGTTATTCAATGTGTAATGAATAAAAGTATCTAACTGTTACAATATCATTTTATAATGACTACAAAACATCATATTTTTTGACAGAAAAAGACAAATAAGAAAGAAAACGAGATAATATAATATAAACTCAACTAAAAAATATAAAAATTTTAAATACTCAATAAAAAATTAATAAAGATTCAATTAAAAAAATTCAAAATATATAAAAAAATTAAATTTAATTAAACCTTTTTATTTATAATGAAGTTTAATATATAGACTATATTTGCAAAACTTACTTAAATAGAATTATTATTTTTAAACCATAAAAGGAAACTAATTAATATAATATATTTTTTTAAAATAGTTATAGGATATCACGTGGCATATTATTTTTGAATGAAATTGTTATAACATGTTTAAAAGCATGTTACATTGTAATTAAATAACGTGAAAAAAAGTAAATTTTGGGAAGAAAAATCATTCTAACTTTTAACAACAAAATAAAACATATTAAAAAAGAATTTATCTGGACCTAGTTAATAGTTGAGCATATAATACCTTGCATCTTTGAAGAAAACCAAAAATGGAATTCCCCATTTGTTGTTGTTAGGTTCATGGGAACTGCCATTGTCGTTCTCCATGATCTTGTAGCTCTCAAATAATCACTTGTGTTTTCAATCTGACAAATTTAAAAGAGATGCTTTCAAAGATTAACGCATGGAAGAATACTATATTGAAGTAATAATATTTTTTTTTTCTGGCAAATAAAAGGAAAGTAATAAAGTTAACCTTGAAATTTGACGATGAAAGATCACACTAAGGAAGTGATGTATTTATAGTACTCTTTACGAGTTTATGATACTATTATTATTTTTTCTCGACTATAGTTATATCGAATTAAATATGTCATTTTCTTACCAAATGAAAAAAAAAATAGAATAGGGAATTAATCAGTTGCATGCAAAAAAGAAACTTAAAAACGGCATGCAGAAGCCCTAGAACTCGTAAATAATTGAAACCACTGCGTGATTCATATTACTATAAAATAATCAACAACAATAATGCAAATTTGGAGAACGATGATAGAAGAGAAAAACAATGCATAAGAAGGCATGAATAAGTTTGTTATATTGTATAATAATATATTAAAATTTATACTAATTGATTTGGAAGTGTATATAAATTTAAATGAAATATAAAAATATGGTATTGACGATCCAAAATGTTAAATGAATAAAAAGAGGCAATACTTCAAATACACTAGGTGCCAAACCTCGTCTTTTTCTTTAAAACTGAGTATCGATTTCAAGACATTCAAAAGAATATTCTTTAAAAGATTCAATATTTCAAATATATTTAAAAATCATATGATACTTTTTGTATTTTAATTTTAATCATTCTTGTAAAATCTAATGATCCAATCGCTTAAGTTGTAAATTTATTTCATCTGAAATTACACAGTATCATCATTTATATTTTTATTCACTTATATATATAGATATATATTATAAAATCTAATTCTTATTCTCAAAAGTTAAAATGACAATGGTGGGAATTGATAAAGCTACTAAAAATTGGGATGAAGTTAAATATGTTGGTACATGTGTCCATAACCATGAAGAAATCAATTAAATCAACGGTGATATCTATCAAGTTACAACGAGGAAGAAACTGATAGTTTCTCAAGTCTAAATTGTAAATACGAATGGATAAATCACACTGTAAAAAAAACAATTCAAATTAATTACCAATTATTACATATGTGTAAATTTAATATTATTTATAAATTGTTATCTACAAATTCTAATATGTAAATAAGTTTAATATTATTTATAAATTAATAATTACGAATTTTTATCCATATATAAATTATAAATTAAGAATCTGATCCATAAATAATTATTAAAATTGTTATTGATATGATTAATATTGTTATTCATAAGTCATTATTATGGGTAAATTTGTAAATAATTTTTAAACTTTTTATAACTAACTAACTACAAATAAATCTTCAGATAATATTAATATTATTATTGTTAATATAATTAATAAAAATAATAATCCATATAGAATTATAAAATTTCTCTAGTTTAATGAGGGTAAGATTTTTTAGTACTAATAAAACTTGGGTGACATAATTTTGCAAGTTATGCCTATTGTGTACGAGGTAAAACTTGAACTTGAATAAGAAATAAAATGTCAAAAACAATATTTAACCGAGCACAGGTATCTAAACATGGTAGTTGGATTTAAATAAATTTTTGCAACACGACATTTGGTTTTCTATCTCGTCATACAAAGACTTAGAGATACTGACCTATTTAATATTTTTCTACGAAATTTTATAATTAAGCTTTTTTCATAAATAGTTTTAAAATTTGTGTTAAAAATAATATTTTCAACATTTTATTTTTATATCTCATATATACTTGCGTTTGCGTCATGCATATAAGATGTACCTTTTCGTATTATGGCGTCAACAAAGGTACTTTTTCGTATATATGACGATTAAGTTCAACTTATTAATTTTATTGAGAAAGAGAAAATTAGAATAATAATTTTAACAAATAATAAACTAATTATAAACTGTCTTGCCAACTTAGATTCTAATTAACTACTTAAATAACGGACATCAGATAATGTGCTGAAACATCTCTAAATAATGAATTTTGTTATTACTATATTATAAATGCGAAAGAAAGTATATACATTTTGTAAACTTCATTCACTGTTTTGTAACTTTCATGTATGTAATTCTTTTAAAAAGTATAAAAGTGTAAATTTGAAATAATAGAATTCATATATCCCACATTTGTGAAATATTCATTCTACATTTCCTCCTCTATACATTTTAATTTGCATCCACGTAAACATTAGAATTCCTATTTCATCCTTTCTAAATTCTACAATTTTAAAATTATTATTAATTTATAAATTACACAATTCATTATTATTCATTTATAATTATATAAGTCAGAAGTCATTTTTAATTTCTGAAGTGTATCATTTTAAAATTATATAGTCTAAAATTTAAAGTTATTTTTAAATTTAATAATTCAGAAATGTTTCTTAAGAAAAAAAAGAACTTTCAAATTATGTGAATAGAAATAAAAAAATGATTTTTATATTATGCAGTATAAAAGTTAAAATAACTGTCAGATTATGTAAAATCTTTTGTGGATTAAATAATCCAGAATTTTTTCAAGATTACATAATTTAAAAGATAAAAAAATAAAATGGAAATTTTTATATTCATAAAAAATTGTACGGAGGTGGAGGAAGAAACGACTCATCCTACATCATGCATGAATTGGTTCTTGGTCCCCACTTCTAATTGCACCTTACGTTTTTAAAAAAATTGTTCTCTAAAATAGTTGCAACAACAACCCTAGCCCACTGGAATAGAAGTGGAATTTTCTAAAAATATATTTTTTAATAATCATATTATTACTAGAAGTATCATTAATCACTAATTTTCATTAAAAAATGATTGATCATTATTAGTAAAAAATTCCCGCTAATAAAAAAAGTAGGACATTCATTCCTTTTTAATTAAGTTTTTTACTCAAAAAATTTTGAATATGAAATTTAAGAAAATTAAGTCTAGTGTATAAAAGTTAATTTTGGTTTGGAAATTTATTTTATGAGAGTTTTTGTAGAAATATGTACTCAAATACTCTTATAATATGAAGTATATTAATTAATTTCCATAACTATTTCTTTTTTAAAAAAAAAACTTGTTTTTTTAATTCACAATGAGATAATTTATTCTATTATTACCAAAACAAAAATAAAATATATCAACAGGAAAAAATGGTTTTGCTTTCTGAAGTCAAAAGAGTTTGTTTTATAATGTTCAAAATTGGGTAGCGACAATTTTATGTAAAAATAATATGTGGCATGATTCATGAAAATTTGTCGAAATGTTGATTTTTAAAGTGAGGATAGTTGTTACATGAGGAACATTCACTATTGAAGAAGAGAAACGATTGAAAATCGTTCTACCTTCCTTAAAAAACAAGTACCAATTGCAACTTATCACCATTATTCTACTAGTTTTTTTTTTTTTTTTTTTTTTTTTCTCCATTGTGATTCAAAGCACACGGACAACTGTTTTAAATCTTTGTGACCAGCTTTGAGACTTTATAAGATGAATAAAATTTTCGAGTGATCTTCAAAATCTAATAATGTGAGTGTTTTTAACATAAAATATCTATTTGTATCATAAGTACAACTAATAAAAAAACTATTTGTGTCCTTAAATCCAATATCATCAACAATATTTGACAAAGTTACATTATCTAGAAACAACTATCAATCAATATATAATTGCAAAATATTTGTTGAAACAATAATTGGAATAATTAATTAAAATTCTGATGCTGAAAATGGTTAGAATAAAAGATATAAATAAGAAATTTATGAAATGATAGAATAACTCAGATTTGGATTACTTAATACTGTTATACTGTTGATTAAGTACTATTCACTTTTATACCAATCCTAAAAATGATTGAAAATCATTTATACTGGACATCTCCTTTATTAGAAAAAGTGTGACTAACAATATAATTGTGATCAAGAAAATAACTATAATTAAAAACCTAGACATAATAACTAAATTGTTGTCAGTTGATAAGTTCAAACACTTTTTAAACCTAGTCAATATTTTTAGAAGTTAAAGACTCTGAAAAAATAAATACAAGCCAAGATTAAGAATTGTTATAATTGGTCAAAATTTAAAGGAGAAATTTTCAAAGTAATTGCTATAATAAATGTTCTTGTAAGAGTCCTGCTTGCACTCCAATCCTAAAGTCAGTGTGGAGATAAAATTGGATAAAGTAATACTACTTTATTTCGTGAGACTTCTTTAGCTTTTATAGTGATTTGGATGGGCCCGTGGCCTACTATAGTGTCTTATCTGATATATGCCATGTGTCATGCACCACGTGTCATTTGATGTGTAAGGAATTAACTGATTAGTTCTCTGTTGGTTCTTGGAACTATGTTAGGTCGATTAGCTTACTTGTGTGCAATTGTGTCTTGATTTAGGTAATTGATCCTCCATACAGTAGAACTTAGTTCCTATGTTAATCGTTTTGTGGTAGAAATTAATGCATGACAATCTCTCTCTTTCTATATTTATGTCATGTTGATTTCATAAATAACAATGCGAAGCAGAAAGAAAGCAAACAGTTTTTCCTTTTGGAGTGATTTATTGGTGAGAAAAAATAGAAGGTCCAGAGGAAAATTCCATGAGTGTAATTTTGGGTTTAACTCTGTAATACTATCAATCTTAATTATGTTTGAGACTATGCGTATATTTTTTGTTTTAAAGGGTTCGAGTATCTCAAATATTCCCATTTATTTTATTTTTTATTATTGATAAAAATCTATAATTTGGTAGAGGTGAATTATTTAATCATTATTCATCAATTATAAGTTGTTCACATACTTGGTTGTATTTTACTCTTATTTCACACAGATATCCAGTGTTTGTTGAAAATTTACGTAATGAAAACACACAATATATAACTAGGAATCTTCTGAAAACCACAATATATAATGTGTAAATGAAGCAATCCAATATTACAAAAAGTAAAATAATAAGTGTGAATGAAGCAAACCTAGATGTATTACAAAAATATATAATAAAGTTCCTATGTATAGGGGAAAGTGAGAATGTGATCCATACAAAACAAGTAACACTGACAACAAAATTTCTCTGATGATCTGATAATGTATGCTAAGTTAATTAGTGGCAACCTCTGAGATAGTGCCAAGGTCCTGTCCCAGTTCCCATCCTGCATGTGCAATTATCAAACATGATCCAATCAAATAGGTTCTTGCATACATTTAAGATAAATGTTTAAAACTCTTTTAACATGTTATATATATATATATCACAAAAATTTGATTAAGTTCCTGATTTTTTTATTTACTTATATACTTATGTTTACTGCAAGAAAAGTTATAATATTATGAAAATTAAACCTAAGTTGATTGGTTTTGACAACATGCAAAGATTAATTAATTACCTCCATACACCAGCCAACATGCGAAGAGTCATATATATGGTTAGTGCAATCCAAATTCCAATGAAATGTTTGGTCTTGTAGAGAATAAACTCTATGGCCACACTTACTAGTGACACCAACAACTGCAAAGAAAGTAGCCAAAAATCATAAATTTGGATTATCAACTATGCAAAATATCATAAAAGAAAAAAATTGGAAAAAGGGTATGTGTGAACTTGCCAGAGAGTATGCTGAATATGCAAAATCAGAAGCTCCATAGTTCACTCCATCAAATACAAAGGCTAATGAATTTATTGGTTGAGTAGCAGCCACAAACTGGAGGAGTATTATGTAAAAAAAATTAGATAATTATAAATCAAAAATAAATATCATGGTTTTGATTTTTGATTTGTTAAATAATATTTATTACCGGAATGCTTATTTTAATCAAGTGCACAACATGAACATTTTTGGAGAATAATCCAGCTCCAAAGAATAATCCAAGTCCAACAGCAAGAGAGAGCCCCATTCCTAAAACAAAACTCATTTGCAGTGTTCTTGTTGCAGCTTCTGTAGTTTTCTTATGGTCCTTTTCAGCAAATGAACTAGCTAGAATTGCCTGTGAAAAAGGGAATCTGATTAAAAAATTTATTTAGTTGAATTTAATTTATTTCACAAATTGGAGTTTTGGGAATCTAAAAGCCGTTTTCTTTAGATTAAAAAAGATGCTTAAGTTAAGAAAATGTCTTTTTGTCGACTGAAAAATATCAAATTGTTTTAATTTTTCCTCATGTTTTAAATTTTGTACAAATATAGTAATATAATAAGAGAATATTCTAAGTGTTGGATGGATTTTGACATTTGAACTCTATGGGATGTTATAGTTTTGAGAAACTAAGAGCCGTTTTCTTTAGATTAAAAAAGATGTGTAAGTTAAGAAAATATCTTTTTGTCAACTAAAAAATGTCAAATTGTTTTAATTTTGTCTCATGTTTTAAAATTTGTACAGACATGGTAATATAATAAGAGAATATTATAAATGTTTGATTGATTTTGACGTGGGAACTTTATTCGATGTTATAGTTTTATATTGATGGATGTATATTATATTATATATTTCATTTAAAAACAAAAAATAATACTACAATCAGTATTTTTTTTAAACTGAACCAGCTCCTAACCAGTCAATTTGTTTTATGATTTAATAGTTCAATAGAATTAATAAAAAGTAATGATGATCATTAAATAATATTAAATAAATAATTTTATAATATTAAAAGATAAAACTAAAATATAATTTTTTACGTTATTAACATATATAAAGTAGATACAGAAATTTAAATTTTCTTGACTCACTAAAAACTGTTTTTTTTTTTCAAATTTTCACCAATAATTACTTGTTCTAATTTTATTTACCAGTTCTCTAATCTTTTATTTTTATATGATTGATTTATTTAAACTACTTACTTGATAGGTTCATCAATTTTTTTCACATCGGTTTAGTTTTCAAGACACAACACAGAAAATCATAAAATGACATTATGTTATTATTGAAAAGAGAAATGGAATTTCAACATTTCCCATATGAATACTTGTAAAGATGTATAGAATTAAAATAATATAACATTTTTGTAATTATAAATAATAAAAAATATAAATATAAATATAAATATGAAATATTCTCAGACTATATATCAAATGTTATATACCATTAATTAATTACCTGAACAGCAACAGCTAAACCATCTGCAAGAAGAGATGATGTCAACCAGACTTGTAGGCATGTTTGAAATGCAGCCATAGAAATTGACCCTAGCCTTGCTGCCAATGATGCTGCCAAGGTCACACAAAATGTCACTGCTATTACCCTTAGCATCAACAAACCTCCTGCAACACAAAGATTCAAATTCAATAATGTAATATAAGAACAAAAAGAAGTGAAATAGTAACAAAAAAATGAAGTAAATGTTATGTTTAACCACCTTACCATTTTTAAGAAATCTGAAAATCTGCAAATCCTTTATGCTTGGAGGTAGGAGATGCACTTTTCTCATCAGTAACAATACCAGAGTGATGGCCATCATGTACCTGCAATGTTGTAGTTTTGTAAGAACATGAAATATGATGAAAAATTAGTATTCAAATTCAAAAATATCACAAAGTAAAAGACTTACTGTGAAAGAACATGTGAAATGGCTGCACCTTTGATGCCTAATTTCAACGTGAAAATAAGAATTGGGTCCAAGATGACATTAAATGTATATCCCGAAACTAAATAAAACCAACAATCAAAAACCAAGTTAGAAAAAAAAATAGTATATATATGTATGCTGATAAAAAATGTGTATAATTTGAACCTACCAATGACATATAATGGAGTTTTTGTGTCCTTAAACCCTCTAAAGATTCCTTGCATGGCCAAGGAGAGAAGCACTGCAGGTGCCCCAATGGATCTCAATTTTAAGTACTTTTCTGCTGGATTTAGCATTGGAGAATCCTAAGCAAAGTAACAAATCCACTGTGACTAAGCATGAACATTTATACATTTTTTTTTTTTTGTAGAGGCACGTGTATACCTTTGTATTTAATTTTGACATACATGTCTTGTTAATTGTTACATCAATTACATTTTAATTGATTAATCTTCCTAAGCATATGATTCAGTTTTTTTTTTAATTTTTAATCAAAACTCAAATTTATTCAATTAAGATTGCGTACATAACATAATGAAAAATTAAACCCTTTTCAAACTTATGCTCTTATATAGCATAGAAGATTAATTAGATAAAGAAGAAACTCACTGGTTTCACACCCATAACACTTAAGAGAGGTTTTGCTGCAAATAAAAGAACAGCAGTTTGAATGAGACCAAGGATGGTGCCAAAAAGTAGAGCCGTTGATGCTGAAGCAATGCGTCTCTTCTTCTTTCCAACTTTCTCTCCACTCTTAGCAAACCATGAAGACTTGTATATATTTTTATTGGCTTCTGAAAAGTAATAAAAAATATGTAAATAATTTATCATTGAGTAGAAAAATGTAGGAACATAATAAAACACTAGTATCTGCATTCAATCTCTCTCTGTATATATATGTCGTCAACACCAACAACATATGATAACAAAAGTTGATGATCATAATGCATAACATGTACTATGTCTAGGATTCTGCTTAGGTATTGTGTCTAGGAAGTGCCATAACTAGGGTTCACTGTTTTCAAAAACAGATATAGCTAGGTTTAACTGGTGTATTAGAATCTGGTATCGTATTTTGATAATTCTAGAAAAGTATGATATTTTAGAACTGGTGAAAATCCACAAAGAATTCATTCAAAACCTGTGATAAAAAGTGTAAACAATTAGCTTCTACCAGTAACTTTTTGTTTTAAGTTAATACACAATATTGTTTTAATAAGATAAATAAAAGGGTAATTAATTGTTTTAGTTTTATAATTTGAGATGAATCCGGTTTTGATATCTAAATGTTGAAAAATAGTTTATTTAATTTCATTTGGAAAAAAATCTCTATTTTACTGTTTAAGTGACTAAAATATATAAAAAAATATGAGAATTAAAATTTAAAGGCTAAAAACACAATTAATCCTAAATAAGTAAAGCATTAAACATTTCAAGTACGTATCAATTATTGTATAAATTATAGTTACTCGTGAAACATATGACGCAATCATTTATATCAATTTATAATTTTTAAATCCAGATTTTTTATAATTTTATATTGTTACTTAAAATATTATTTAATATTTAAAATACAAATTTAATTATTTTCAGTTTAACGACAGTTAAACCATTTATTTCCACCCAGTCTAATTTTAATAATTTTTCAACCTTTAGTTTAAAAAAATTATAAAAATTGATCTCAAAAAATTCAAAAATAGGTAAAAATTTTAAGATTTACTTGTTACTTAAAAAAATATATATATTAGGAAGCCTGGTAAAACAAAAAGGGATTAGGAGAGAAAAATTACCATCTCCAATTTCTAGGGATCCAAAACTTTCCACTTCGAGATTCTTCAATTCACATTTTTCAACCATAGGTTTTTCTGAAGTCTTATTCTCTTTGAGGGAACCTTTTTCTATGTCTTGAAGGATATGATCCTCTTGCACAATCACTTCTTTGAGCATAGATTTGTTATTCAGCTTTTCGAGAGTATCTTCCTCAGCCACAAATGAAGTGGTAATGCTGACCAGAGGGAAAATGGTAATTCTTGAAGCTTGGTTGAACAAAGCAATGGAAACTCCAGCAGCAGCAAGTTCCACTGGCCCTGAACATATCAAAACAAAAAGTTACCTTCAACAGAAAAAAATTGTTAAATGGTTCAAATTTTAAAATTCATTTCATATGCTAATCATTGACAAATTTTTTTCTTGCTTATTTTTCTAAGGAATTAATCATTTTATGATTTTGTTATATTTCTAACGAACACATGCTTAATTAATTAAGTTACCACAGGTAAGGTATATATCACCAGGAATCATTTCCATAAAAAGTTAAATTTTTCAGGAATCACATTCTAAAAAAAATAATAATCAGAATATTATTCATATATATATATATATATTTAAAAAGTAGTTGGTTAGCTTTTATACTTCTAAGAATATTTTAAATAAAGGTAAAATGGAAGTTGTAATAGGATTATAAAATAACTCCTCACATATCTGAGAATGTAATTTTCCCATATATATATATATATATATATATATATATATATATATGTATGTATATATGTATGTATATATGTATATGTATGTATATAAAAATACCTAAGTGGCCTATGAAAGCTGTGTCAATTAGAGAAGCAATAGGGTCAGCTGCAACGGCTAGTGCTGAGGGGAAAGCAATTCCTAATAACTCCCGAGAAAGTGCATCCAGCTTGAAAACATGCCTACATATAAATAAATAAATTACATGAATCAAGAGTATATTATATTATAGTTCATGTATAAAACTATATTAATGCTTATCACATGAAATTTAAAAAAAAAATGCTTATCAGAAAAGAGCTTTCACATGTAAATGCAATAATGTAACTAGGTTAAAGAATTTTCCCCATATATCAACAAATATATTCATGTATAAGAAAGTAAATATTATTAATCAGGCACAGGGATGGACAGATATTTTAGTTGTGACATCATATTATTTTATTTGTTGAACATATTAGGAACACTCTTTTAATTTTTGAAAAGTTTGTTTTAATCACTTTTTTTTTTCAATATTTTAAATGGCAGAATATTCTCTTACAAGAAAAAATGAGTGATGTATATATGAGTGGTGTATATATTTCTGAATATTTTCTTATTAGTAAGGAACAAATTTAATAAAATGAGATATTTAAGTGATGTCTCAACCTTTTAAAAAGACTCTAACCCTATTAATTAACCCTAATGAGATTACTAAATGAAGTGTTGGAATTCATCATTTTTTATCATAAAAAAAAAAACCCAGTAACTTGCTTGAAGTTTGTGTAATAACTTAATCTGGTGTATAACTATCGAAAATCATCATTCATTCAATGTTAAAATTACAGGTTTCAATGGTGTTAATGTTATAACAAATACTGTAAAAAGCATGGTGCAGTGATAGTTAATATAATAATACCTTGCATCTTTGAAGAAAATGAAGAGAGGCCACTTGGACTTGTTGTTGGATTCATTGGAATTGCATTTGTCTTCCATGATTTTGATGAATCTCACCACAAGAGATTGAAGTGCTTGAAGAAATAATCGATCAGAAGAAGAAAATCCTTCAAGATATGTATCTCATCAACAATCTGCAATCTGCAGAGTTAATATGAATGCTCACATATATTAATCAGAAGAGAGAAGAAATATATATAATGATCACACTGCATGCAACTAATGAAGATTTTGGCTAATAGAATAAAGAGAGTAATGTGATACCTTTTGGAGTTGAAAGATCACTCGAGAAGCGATGGTTTTTATAGGGTTCATTGGAGATATCTAAGAGTCAAATAATGAACCATTTACAAAGCATCAGGGTTTTGTCTTCTTTCACAGTTGGAACCTTCCTCGGCTAAACTATGCAACTATATTTCATCTCCTCATTATAAAGACACAAATTATAACAATTTATATATTTTTAATCATATATTTAATGTTTAATGGAAATCATAAAACTTGGTGGATGTCATAATTTTCTCCCTAATTTTGTAGTTTTTAATCAATTTTAACTAATAAAAAAATAAGTTAAAAAATGTGTGTTTAAAAAGAACATATATTCCTATTACGAAAAAAAACCTAGTTTCTTACTGACAGTGATCACATTAGTAGAGGAATCAGTGCGTTGGAGATGCTATGGAAATTTCAGCTGTGTGAATCGATAAAAAAAATCAATAAAACTTTAGAAGACTAATTAAAAACACTAGATAACATTAGATTGCCATAAAAATGGGATACTAAAATGTGCAAAGATTTAATAAGTTGAACGAGTAACGTGAGATATTCTACAGCAAACACCGTCCTCAGTTGAATCTCTCCATACACATACATATGTATATACACATACATATGTATATATATATATATATATATATATATATATATACACATA
>Ga0209489_105342_pt1 | contig 22392 bp, 17 predicted proteins | sample SiratrowhiteBW_FD_187527 | JGI IMG/M metagenome (GOLD analysis project Ga0209489, IMG submission 187527) | Root nodule microbial communities of legume samples collected from California, USA - Siratro white BW (SPAdes) (version 2) | ecosystem: Host-associated > Plants > Roots > Nodule | place...
ATTCTTCAGTAAAAAAAAAAAAAAAAAGTTTAACTGTATCAGTTTTCCTTAAAATAAAGAAAAATTAATTTAATTGTATTAGATCTTTCGCACGCAATAATGAAAGATTGCAAATGGACCAAAACGAACATATGTTTACAATTTTAGAAAGTAAGTTAAGGATTTATAGATTTAAGATTTAAGATTACAAAATTCGGAGTTATTTAAGTTATTACAGATCAGGAGTATGATTTTCAACTCAGTTTAGGATGACCAAGATGGATGATAGAGGAATAACCAAAATAAAGATGAATAAGAAAAGAGACAATTGAGAAACAAGACATAAACTTCAAAGAAAAATAATAAAGTGTATAAACATTTCAAGCTTTAATTACTATTATTAACATTATGGACCATCACCACCATTACTCATTATCATAGTTTTTTTAAGAGGTGGCAAAAATATCACAGCTACACCCATCAATTATGTAAATATTTAATTAATGATTATATGTTTTATGTCCTCTCCATATTCAATGACAAAATTAATGATGTATTTTATGTTTTTGTTTTGAAAAATATATTTTATCGATCAACGAGGAATGACTTCATCGGTATTTTATAGTCTTATTTAAAACTTTGTATCCATAAATAATAACTATATTTCGACGAATATGAATCCGCAGGAAATATTTCATAAATAATTTATAATTTTCTTGTAATGTTATTTTAAAAAAATTATTGTAGTATTACATATTAAATTTAATTAGATTTCAGTTTCACTTCTTTAGACCGTATAGTTTGTTATTATTTTTTTTTTTAGAGAAAGACAGTAAAACGTAGATCTCTCTATTTATATATGAGGCACATGTTAATCTTGTGCTGGTATGTGAGAGTGATTTGAGAATGGGGTTTCAATCTCTCGTTAGTTTCTTACTCTTGTTACTGCCTACACTCTCCTCCTCCCACTATGTAGGAAACATCCTTTTATCTAATCGGAAGATATTCCCCAAACAAGAAGAAGCTATCACTTCTTATGCAGTGATTTTTGATGCTGGTAGCACTGGCAGTCGAGTGCATCTCTACCATTTTGACCAGAACTTAGATCTCCTTTACATGGGCAATGATCTCGAGTTTCAACAAAGCGTACCATCATTTGGGCACCTAATTTTTGCTTCATAAGCTATAGTCATAGTCGTTCTATCTTCACTTCTTGTTGGTTCTTTAAGACCTAACTTTCGTTCTTGTGCTGTAGGTAACACCCGGTTTGAGTTCATATGCGGATGATCCTGAAAAAGCTGCACAATCTCTGATTCCACTTTTAGAGGCAGCTGAAAATGTTGTCCCTCAGGATCTGCACCCCAAGACACCCCTTAAGCTTGGGGTGGGTGTTTCTCTTCTCTATAACATGAATAAAGTCATAATTGTCACCTTTGGTCGGAAATCTGAACGACTTTTTTTACATAATGTCTTTTCATTTTGTTAATGATACAGGCGACGGCAGGTTTAAGACTTTTGGAAGGAGATGATGCTGAAAAAATATTGCAAGCGGTAATTAATCATGAGCTTAATTTTCTCATCTTCTAACTATAGTCTTTCATCTTTTGAGTTTTCATTTTGTTATTTTTTAGGTTAGGGATATGTTCCACAACAGAAGCACCCTGAACGTTCAGTCTGATGCAGTAGAAATAATTGATGGAACCCACGAAGGTTCTTATCTATGGGTATGATATGAGATTTCTTTTTCTTGGTAACTAAGTGGTCCACGTTTAACTGGATGAATAAATAATTTATTATCTGATGTCTACGCAATTATTGTGGAAGTGTGGAGCATATAATTTTTGAAAATGATATTTTGATACCGTTTTTTAAAAGTATCATCATTTTAAATCCTTGATATGGAAAAAAAAAAAGAATATTTTAATGAGTAACGAAACTCATTATGAAGTTCTTTTAAAATGTATGGTAGTTGTGTTCAAATGGTATTTTTTATTTTAGTATGTGGTTTGCTGATAAGTATTTATAACTTGTTAAAGTGTAAGCATTTTCAGGAAATTATGAAACTTTTATAAAATACACTAGTAGAAAAAACACATTTCAAGGTGGGATATCATCGCAGTTAAGAAGGAACCGCAATTAAAAATAACGCGGTGACATTTTTGAAATTAAGTATAATTATACCACTGTGGTTGACGCGAGAACCACGGTGGTAAGCCACAAATAATTTAAAATTGAAAATTGTAGAGAGATACCAACACGGTTCTGGAAGCAACCGCGTTGGTATCTGCAAAATAATATTTAAATTATTTTGCAGGAGGATACGAACGCGGTTCCCACTAACAACCACCTTCGTATCCTCCTGCAAAATAATTTAAAAATTATTTTGCAGGAGGATACAAACGCGGTTGTTAGTGGGAATCACGTTTGTATCCCACTTTTTTAGGGTTCCCTCTCTTCCACCCTCACGCGTTTGCCATTCTTTTTTTTTCTTCTTCTTCTTTCTCCCTGGCAGTGCCCTCTCCCCCTCTTTCTGCTTCCAGCTTCTTCCGTTGCCCCATATCCCTCGACGTCATGAAATCCCCTATCAGCCTCTCCACCGGCGTTACCTACGACCGCTCTAGCATCCAACGTTGGCTCGACAACGGCAACAACACCTGTCTCGCCACCATGCAGGTTCTCCAAACCAAGGAATTTGTTCCTAACCGAACCTTACAGAGGTTCATCTAGATCTGGTAGGACTCCCTCCACCACCCACTCCAATCCTCTCACTCCCCTACCTCCACTTCGCGCAAGATTCCGGGGAGAATCACGATTTTCTCGTCAGAACGGAATGCTTCGTGCCGCTGCTGGTTGGCTTCCTAGACAATGTCAATGGCGACGTCGAGTTACTCAAACAGGTCCTTACAGTGTTGGATTTGGTTATCGCAAAAATGAAAGATCATGAGGGGTTGAAAAACTTGATACTAAAGAGGCAGGGCGAGGGAGAAAAACATAGCCTAGATTCTTTGCTTATCGCTCTCCAGCAAGTGAGCCATGTGAGGGGAGTGGGTACTGCGAGGGAGGAAGAAGAAGAAGAAAAGGGAATGGCAAAGGAGGGTGACAGAATAGAGGGCATGCGAGGGAGGAAGAGAGGGAACCCTAAAAAAGGAATACAAACGCGGTTGTTAGTGGGAACCGCGTTTTGTATGTGTTATACTTTTCATCGCGATTGTACAACCGCGTTTGTATCTTCAGTACTTTTTATCGCGCTTGCATTCATCGCGGTTGCACAACCGCGCTTATAAGGCTTATACAACCGCGATTAAATGTTTGTTTTCTACTAGTGATATATGTTTTGGTACGTGGTTTCCTAAGAAATACTTTTGAACTCATGTTATAAATATGTTCTCATTTCAAAAAAATATAGTTAAAGTGGTTTTCTATGTTTTGATATGTGTTTTGCTGATAAATATTTTTGAACTTATTTAAGATATAAGAATCTCGTGTGTTCATGTTTCCTCTCATCCTGAAAAAAATATAATTATAATGTTATGGGAAGCAAGAGAGTTCAAGTAGTTTCCTTTATTTTGATATATGGTTTGTTGATAAGTACTTTTGAAACCTAAGTAGAGAATGAAAAGTAGATATGATCATAATACACGTAAGTGAATAAAAATTATGTTTTTGTATATAATAGTGTCAAATGGATGTAATAACATATATAAGGGTATGAAAGTGTCATGATATATGAGAATGATACATTGACACTAATAACACTAACTTACCTTCATTTAATAACTGAAAATAATATTATTTTATTAAAATATAATATTTTATCATAAAAATAAAGTGTGAGATTGGTGTAAGTTGAATAATGATAAGCTTGACACTCAAACAAATTTTACAACCACTTCATAAGTGTCATTTTACCTTTTATTCTTTTTGTTTCTTAATAAATTTTATTTTTATAATGATTATAATATCTTAAAAATGAGTTGTAATGTGATGGTTGCATTTGTCAAAAGATTTTTTTTTTCATGTAATTTATATACAGAAGTGTCAAAAACCCTAAATCCTAATTTATAGTTGGCAGTGAATTATCTATTGAGGAAGTTGGGAAAAAGGTTTTCTAAGACGGTGGGAGTAGTTGATCTTGGAGGTGGATCAGTTCAAATGGCATACGCCGTCTCAAGTAACACTGCCAAAAATGCTCCAGTCGCACGTGATGGGGAGGATCCATACATAAAGAAGCTTTATGTCAAGGGCAAAAAATACGATCTCTATGTTCACAGGTTTCATTTCTCATTCTCCCTATAAGTTTAGATTCACATCATTTTCAGAATAAACACATACCAACTAAATCGTGAACTGTAGATGACCCAAGGCATGGTTAATATTTAGTTTTAAACATCATAAATTTTGTATCAGTTACTTGCGCCATGGTAAAGAAGCATCTCGTGCTGAGATTTTGAAGGTCACCGATGGTTCAGCTAACCCTTGCATTTTGGCTGGATACGATGGTAAACAAACACATTGCTTTGTGCCACACACTTCATGATGATATGTTGAAAGATGGGAATAAGAAGTGAGTTTGTTATTGTTTATAGGGACCTATACATATTCAGGAGTGGAGTATGCAGTGTTCCCCCCAAGTTCAGGGTCCAGTTATGATGCATGCAGAGAGATAGTCCTTGAGGCTCTCAAACTGAACGAGCCATGTTCTCATCCCAATTGTACATTTGGGGGAATATGGGACGGTGGAAGAGGAAGTGGACAAAGAACTATTTATGCTACTTCATCATTCTATTACCAGGCCTCAGACGTATGTGCATTATTTTAGCACAAGTTTCTAATTTGGATTTCTTTTCTCAGGCTACACTAATAGTAATTTCATTGTTTGTTCTATAGGTTGGTCTCATTGATGCAAACGCACACAATGCGATTGTTCATCCTATGGATCTTGAAAACCTGGCTAAGCAAGCTTGTGGAAAAACATTTGAAGAAGCCAAATCCAGTTATCCACGTCTTTCAGAAGAAAGAGTTCCATTTGTATGCATGGACGTTGCATACCAGTATGCATTGCTGGTTGATGGATTTGGTAGGTTTGCACTATGATCACGTTGAATTTGATACAAATTGGTCATTATTACTAATATTATACGCATTTGTTTTTAATTGCTCCATTTGTTTGCAGGCCTAGATCCTTGGCAAGAAATTACATTGGCTCTTGAAATTGAATATGAAGGTGCCGTTGTGGAAACATCATGGACTCTTGGCACAGCCATAGCAGCTATATCATCATTGCCTAAATTTGAACGGTTAATGTATTTTATGTAAGCTTCTATATATTTGGAAGCTATAACTTATGCCAGTGCTAGTGATGCCCTATTACTAGAAATAAATGAAACTTTCCACTTTAAAGATTAGAGTCTGCAGGCGAGGTTGTGATTGAAAAAATTCCTTAATCAGTTTAATTAATTATTTACCAAGCTAACTAATTAATCTGGTAATTTTTTTAATTTTATGTTATGACTTCAGTTGTCAAATCTTTTAAAATCCATAATTTTAGTTTATCCATTCCATTTTTTTTATGTAATTAAATTCTAAATTTAACATATTAATTTAAGGGGATATGTTAAAAGCAATTTAATTAATCAAATATTAGAAAGATATTTAAGATAATGAAAAAAATTACATGTGAATAGATCCATTCAGCAACCTAATCTAAAATAAATTCGATTACTATTTTTTTTTACAGACCCAATAACTCATTTTTTTTTATCGTAATAAATGATTTTCTTTTACTTAATAATCATTATCTATGAGCTTGTTTAATCTACAAAACCTAAATACAAGATAGAAAGTCAATATTAATACAATTAAATAAATACTTAACAAAAAAACATCTTATCTGTTTGAAGTGAGATTCTTTAAATGCATGCATGAAGTTGTCTATCCATGCTTTCACGAATTTTTTCGAATTTCTCTTTGCATGGAATCAACCATGTCTTATTTTCATATTCAACAAATAAAGGCTATGGGACACAAATACTTTCAAAATATTTAAGACAACTCTCAAATCAATCAACATCTATACAATCAATGACACTTCCCACGCCTCTATAATAAGATTCCAAGTCTATCTGGAATTAACTAGCATTTTACACTTTTCTTTGACATTCTTATTAATGTGGAACCACCATAACAAGTTAGCAGCTTCTAGAAAAATAATGCTAATAGCATTTATCAAAGTCAGGTCTCTATCTCAAATAATAACTTGAGGGTGTACATGACCACTAAGAAATAACCTTTATAGTTTTTCCAATGCCCAAACAAAGTTGTTTTCACATTCATTGGATAACAACACAAAGGCAATCGACAAATTGAATCCAGTAGAAGTGACACCAACTATCTCAAGCAACAACCACTTGTATTTACTTATTTTGTAAGTGTTATCCATCAATAAAACAATGTGAAATGCATTCAACAATTTCTTTGAATAAGGCTGTGTCCAAAACAAATCACTCAAAATCTCAGAAGACATATGACAGCTACTCCAATGAATGTATTGGTCACACTCACGCAACACCATAAGCTGTTGCATTTCTGTTCTTGGTCCTCTAACTGATATCTTATAAGTATATCTCGCATTGTACAACTTCTTGATTTTGGTCACATTATCCACATTATTCTCCTTCAAGGTTAACAAGACGTTTGCCGACCTAACTTGACTCTTCGTCATGTCCACAACTAATGCATGTTCATCACTTTTTAATCTTCCCACATAAGGGTGACTTACTAATGTCTCAGATAATGTATGATTGTGCAAACTGCATATGACCTTCAACACGCAACCATCTCCATTGAAAATTGGTTTGTCTCTCAATTTGAAAGAGCAACCACACTTCCTTGAACTAGTAATACTCACATCTACTTCCAGCTTGTATTTCCTGTACTGACCACTCCGTTCATAACCTAATAACGCAAATGTTTTTCTTCCTTGTTTTTCGTTTGCTTTATTTGATCTAAGTATCACAATTACAAACCCAGCCCGAAACGCAACTCCACGAACTCATTCTAGTAAAGCATCTCGTGTTAGAAACACCTACAACAAAATATATTACATGTTATCATATGAGATATCTAAATTCTTACACAAATTACACCATGAAATAAACTTACCTCATATGTTGTGAAATAATTAACCAATTCACCACCATCAAAGTTAATTAGTTCTAATTGTTCCATATCGAATATTTTATCAACTTCATCGGATATTTTTGTCCAAATATGCTCCTCCATCCTCAATTGTAGCAATAACCTATATTTACCAATATGCAATGACTAATGAATTCAAATTTTTAGAAAAACACAAATCTAGAATTGGAAGGTAAAAATTGACTTCCAGATTGGCCTGTTTCGAAATGTATAAAAATCATTTCCAAAATGCCCTGTTTGGGAAGCATAAAAATCACTTCCAAAAGGCCTTATTTTGGAAGCATAAAAATCACTTCTAGAATGTCCTGTTCTGGTTAATTTTGCTTTTGGAACAAGCCAATTCGGAAGTCATTTTTATACGTTTCGAAACAGACGATTCAAAAAGTGATTTTCCAAAAATCCAATAAATTTTCGGTATAGACTATTTCAGAACGTGTAAAATAGCTTTTGAATTGGCTTATTCTAGATATTATTTTTATCTTTCTACAACAGGCCAATCCAAAAGTTATTTTATACTTCTCAAACAGGCCATTTCAGAAGTGATTTTCCAAAAATCTAATAAGCTTTCATAATAGGCTGTTCTGAAACGTGTAAAATGACTTTTGAATTAGAACCCTAATATATTGGATTTCCGAATGTTCTATTATGGAAGTATAAAAGTAACTTCAAAATGCTTCTGTAAAACACATTCTAAAGATTTTTCTCTGGATCCTATGTTCCGGAATACAAAATAAAACCCACCCCACACCAACTTAACTTAGACAATCAAACATTCTACTGCTGCCACCACTGTTCCGCCTCTGCCAACGACGCCCAACAACCACTACCGCCACAACACCTACTGCAACGGTCACAAGCAGCAACAAGTTCACCTTCCTTACGCATTTCACTGTTCCAATGCTTTAATAAACATTCAGAGGGGCACAACGATCTTTTCATATAGGACAAATTTAGAATTTTAAAATTGAAAAGAGGTGCAGGAAGAAGCCGTCTTTGCTTCCTTTGAATTGAGCCCCCAAAAAGGTAAGTGTTGTTGGCACTTGAATTGGACATCGATCTACCCATCAGATGAACTTCATGTCCTGTCCCATTCCCGTCCTGATGCCTTTTTTTTTTTATCACTGCACATGCTTTCCATATTCACAGATTTTCTCCTCCCATCATACAGGCTTTCATTTGTGGCTATAGCCTCAAAGTCCTGTGCATGGCTATGTTCCATATCCGTTACTGCAAATTCCTTATTACACATTTGATAATGGACAAACTCTTCCTTGGAGTTGTTTTTCCGGTCAACGTCATCATCTCCGCTCAACTCCCGAGTCCGAAAATGATGACACACTTACTCTGTCGGATTCGGTCTAATTCTTGCTAGCATCCTCCGTCTATGACAATGACATTGGCATCTATAAAATTAAGTAACTTTTAGTGCAAAAACTACAATATTTAGAAAGATTGTACAAATACATAGACTAAGCAAATAATTAAATTTCTTTCATGAAATCTCTAATTCATGGTAGTTATTTCTGTTGTTTATTGGTTTTAGGATGATTTTCTGAATCCACTTAATTCCAAAAATCGTCTTGTGGATTGGGAAATTGCAGCTAAACAAGATTGTAAATTATCATTCGAGGAAGCGAAAACCAGTTTTCCAAATGTCGCGAACTTCCATTTGTATGCCTAGGTTATAATATATCAGTATACATTGTTTGTTAACGGTTTTGGTGTGTTTTAATTGATATTTAATTTCTTCCAAAAAAAATTTATATTTTCTTTTGGCTTAAAACACTAACTCTTGATTGAATTTTAGTATGCCTACATCCAGAGCTAGAAACTTACAGTGGCAGAAGGAATTGGATATCAAAATGTTATCGTGGAAACTGCATGGCAGAAGGAATTGGATATCAAAATGCTATCGTGGAAACTGCCTGTCCTCTAGGAACTGCCATAAAAGCCTGGACATTTAATAGATTAGTGTATTATATTGGTTCCGCTAAAATCAGTCAGTTGTACAACACAATACAATCAAGATTCTCAATCTTGTATCCTGCAAGATTCACCAAAAACTTGTGCAGCATCCTATTACACCTCTGCAATTGAAAACCCTATTCAATTATCGAAGAAAAAGTTAAATTACCAATAAAATTTTATTGACGGAACTTTATCCGTCGGTAAATATTATTATCGACAATTTTATCGACGAATTTCTAAATACGTTGGTAATTATCGACGGACTCAGAAATCCGTCGGTAAATTTACCTACAATCAATTTATTGACAGATTTTGAATATTTTCGATAGATTTGTTTCGTCGGTAATTTTTTTTTTTTGTAAAGCTTGGATATACAAACAAATCTGCAACAAAGTATGCAAGAAAATTGGCTCAAACAAGTTGCAGAAAACTTTCCTGATTGAAAAATGACAATGCAGTGCTATCACATATAAGAGATTTTGCTATGAGAAGTTTTATCTTGATTTCTTTCCATAAAAAAACACTCTTAAAAACTTGAATATGTTGAACATTTACAATCGTCCACTCGTCCACTGTGAACAACAATATTATTCTGACTTGAACATTGGTTCGAAAATTCGACAACACAATCCAATCGATATTGATTCAATTACTAAATTAATCCAATTATTAAATCTAATAATCAAATTAAAATAACAATTGAGCATGTAATTATGGAAAGAATTACAAAACACGAGCCTCAAAATTAAGAAACAGGACAACACTTGGAGATCAGATTGAACAGAACAATTAGCCACTCGTAATCACGATTGACATAGCAAGGTGGAAAGATAAATACAAAACGCACAAAAGAGAAAGAAAGGAAAAAAAAATTGTATTTAATTGTCTACTATATACTATGATGATGATCTCTTTTGGCTCTACCAAGAGAGTTGCATTTATAAACAATTTAACCTAAAACATGAAATGACTAAATAGTCCTCCACAAAAAAAATCTACTCAAAATATCTAGGTGTCGCCTTGCTGTCCAACCTTTGTGTACTGACTTCAAGTCCAATTTTAAGCAATTTTGTAGTAACATTTTTAGATCTTTAAGTTATCTACAAAACAAAACATGAATAAAGTAAATCTGAGTTCTATGGAAAAATTTATGTTCCAAAATAAGAAACACACTCAAATCTGTTAAAATTCTGAGAATGGTGTCAAAATAACAAATTTTTAACTGAAACCTAATTTTGGCCTACTTACAGCAAAATGGTGTAAAACAATAATAATTACCAACTAATTTATATTTATTCTTATCATTATGTAATCAGAAAGTGGTAAAAATAAATAAGTACCAGTTTTATATGAAAAATTAAATCGTTTTACTCTAAGAACAATCTATTTATTTTTACGCAGAATATTCAATTATGCACCAAATATATTCGCAAATCAAGATTAGAGAGATAGATAGATCACATACGCAGGATTTATATTGGTTCATTCTTCCTTAAGGACTATATTCAGTCTTCTTTGTCCACAAGCAAAGAAAATACACTAATTCACACTCAATCATACACCATATACAACCAAGATACTTTCTTGCACCCTGCAAGAAACTCCACTATGTTGTTATCTTCTACCTTGCACCCTGCAATTCTAGATACACAACACAAACACACACACACACACCCTCACATGCTATATTCCTCTATAGCAATACAAACAATCACCCAATTGAGCAAATTTTGTAAAACTAAGAAGAATCTGCACGCAATTTGAAACAAATAGACTCAAAACTAAGTTACAGAATATTTCCATGTTTGATAAAGAAGACATGAACAACACAGACTTCCAAAACTAGTGAAATTCACCCAAAAACTCCTTCTAGATCAAAGATCCTCTTTGAAAACAAATATGGATTTCTTTCTTGGAAAATTCAAGGCAATTCTCTCTTTGTAATTCACGTATTTTTCTCTCTGTATTTTTTGTAAATCTCATTATACCTCAAAGTATATAGAACGTGTGTATTTAACATTGTTCCAGTTTCTTTTAAACAGGTTTAAAAATACAGTTACTTCTCAGCCTATTAGTTAGTAGAAATCAAATCGATTAAAGTTTGATAAATCGATTTATTTTAACCAAAGTAGAATTTTAAATATGTTTTTCCAAAACAGTTCCAGTTTAATTTGTGAAGGTTTCTTGAGTATTTGTATTAGTAGTTGAACTTCTACACTTGTTCTCATCAACTTCTGCACACACACATTAAACTAGGACAAAGTCTTTATCTTTTTTTTGTCTTCACTTTGATTGAATTTTCTTTTTGCTTAACTTCATCAAATACCAAATCTATGAGATTTATAACACTGTTTAGCTGACTTTGATTGAATTTTCTTTTTGCTTAACTTCATCAAATACCAAATCTATGAGATTTATAACACTGTCTAGCTGAGACTGTCTAGCTAAGACAGTCTAGCTAATAGTGTCTAGTATCTAAGACTGTCTAGTTAATAACAACCATCTAGCTGAGATGATCTAGTTGAGAGCATCTAGCTAAGATGGTCTAGTTAAGACCCTCTTAGTAAGACCATCTAACTGAAATCATCTAGCTGATACGTGCAGTAGTAGTTTTATCTTTTTACATATGTATTATTTATATACGAATTTACACATTTCTTTTTAATTTTAAAACAATTCCTTGACATTAACAACATACAAATTTTTTCGTATGTAATACATCCATAGATAATCCATAAATTTCTTACATAGGATGATGTTCTTGTTGGTAATGTGCCTAAGCATTACCTACGGATTATTTCATAAATAACATTACCCGTAAAAAATAATTTGTTTGTGAATGTACATAGATCCCATTTATATATTTTTGTATGCAATTTGTCTATAATATATCTAGTTAGTGATGGATTTGGGACATTAGTTACATATTTCTTACGTCATAAAAATTGATTTATTGTAAATAGAACTACAATCTTTTATTCACCTTCGATAGGATGTGTTAAATTGACTCAAGATTAATTTTTTTTCTTTATATTTTAAAGTGTTAACTAAACCGAAACTATTGATTATATTAATTATATTTATCTCTTTGAGCATCGTAAAGCTACATTTTAACGTTTTATTTCGTTAATGTTCTTACCAGAGACTGGTTAGCTCCAACAACAACAAAGTCTTCCTGTTTATCCTCGGTCGCTCCTACCGTTCCTCCTTTTCTGCTATTTCGATCGCTCCAAAATCCATCGTCCTAGGAGGGGGGTCCTGCAAGCACTCCGACGCTCAACTCAGTTTAGGGTTAGAGTGAGCAGGTGGTTTAGATAGAGTTTAGAAGTACCTTATTTGTGGTGATTGAGCTCATATTTATAGGTGTTGTAATAGGCCTGGATACGATCGACCATACACATAAATCAACATTTGCATGCCCTTTTCGAAGATCCGCAATGACTAACCAAGATGACCATCTCGGTCGGTCACGGACGATGCTGTTTCACATGGGCGAACATGCGCAACAACCGCATGACATGTGACAGTCTCACATGCGAGGCACATGGAAGGTAAGTACAATAAATTTAGATTATAACAAAATCATAACAGATTGGACCTTATTTTGAAACAGACCCATTGGACCTGAATACTTCAGGCTCATTACAACACCTATAAATATGAGCTCAATCATTACAAATAAGATATTTCTAAACTTTGATCTAAACCACCTCCACACTCTAACTCTAAGCGTCGGAGTGTCTATAGAACCCTCCTCCCGGAACAATGGATTTTAGAACAATCGGAATAACAGGAAAAGAAGAACGGTGGGAACGACCAAAAAGATAAAAACACTTGGAATTGACTATTCCAACGTTACTATTTAATAAATATTTAAATTATGCATTTCTGTAGTTAAAATGTTACCTTCAAATAAGTTAATTAATATTCAATATATAACATGTTACATGAAATTACATAACACTAGTAATGTTTCTTTAGAAATCTGATGCAAAAATCATAACTCTCAGTGTTGGAGAATCAGCTTTTAGACCGACAAAATTACGCTAATCACAATTTAGCATCAACTTTGTTCTGTTTTATATTGCTTTTCGAGCTACTGTTTCAGTGAGTATAATATGATGATATGATTATTTATACATCACTTGATTGTTTGTTAATGACAAAAATCATTTCAAAGCTTGTAAATGTTAATAAATATCAAAGTTAACGATTTCTTTTAGAAAAGTAATCAAACTATATAAAACGGATTAAACATGTTCTATCTCATGACTCGTACGAAAAAATATTTTATTCGTGCTAATATTCTAAATCCTTATTAAAATAATAAGCGCTCCTGGAACACGAGTTCGGATGAAAATATATTAAAGAAACATTTTGAATATTAAAATACAATTATTCAATCAACCATATATCGTGCTCATATTAAATAAACAACGTAACTTTCACATGATATTATAAACTACAAAATAGTAAATAGTGTAAATATAAAAAATTCATATCGTCTAGTGTACGCATAATGCTGACAGTATTGACAAAATAAATAACTCATCGTCGCTAACCAAAATAGTGCACGAGAACACGTATAATGGTGGATCCCCATGTTTGGCAAGGCGTAGATATATATTAATCACGATAAGATAGGATTTGTTCCTTTAAATAGAAAAATCATGATGAATTTGTTTATTTTAAAATTAAGTAAAAACAGGATTTTATTTAAGGTAAAATTAACTATTAATAGTTTTTATAATTCTTAAATAATAATTTAGAGATAAAAAATAAATTCAAAGAGTCGAATAGTTAAAAAACTTAAAATAAACAATAAAGAAAGGGTATTCATACTATATAAGATTGTAATGAATTAGCCACCGTAACATAGAGTCGACCATCGCTAACGTTAAAACGACACAAAATTAATTGTAAAAATTTCAGTCAGTTAACACAATTCTAAATTGATACCTAGGGACATAAATAATTTATTTTATAAAAAATAATTAAACTTCGATATCGTTCTAGATGACGCATCGCAGTTAAAAATAATAATTTAAATAAATTACAAAGAGTGGGTTTAGGAGAACAAATAAAATCCTTTTTATTGCATTAGCGTCTTTAATTAATGAGTCGTTAGCAACAATCAATGATGCTTATTTATAAATAATAATTTAAATAAAATTGGAAAAAAAAATGAAGACTTGACCAAGGGAAGAAAATTAATTGATATTTTATTATATTAACATCACTCAAATCGACGTTATATTAGCATTTGTGGCTAGATTTAATGAACATTATTTCAATAAGAGAAAATTCTTGTAAATTGGATCTTACTTTATTTCCTTTTCTTCCTCTTAGATATTAGATTTTAAAATTTACTAAGATATTTGTTAAAATTGATTTTCTACTTATCTTCCCATTTTTAATCTTTATGGATACATTATAGTTTTAATCAATTTGATTATTTTGATTATGAATAGTGATTGTGCTTTGCATTTATAATTTCTTCATTGACTCATAAATTTATATAGTGTTTCTTGAAATTGAGTAGTGAGTATTTTTATCATATTTTTGCATTGGTGTGATTCAATGAGTAATAAATAGGTTTTACTCATGTCGAAATTTCACTAGTAAAAAACCATATATTTTAAGACAGGATAAAATATTGGTTAAAATGCAACTCCAATAAATAAAAATACGATAGTATTTTTAAAATTAAATGGAAAGATATTACCGCGGTTATTAGGCGCAATCATTGTAGTATGAGATACTACGACAACCATTATAGTATCTCCTACTGTTTTAAAAAATTTAAAAATTTTAAAACTCCCTTGAGACGATACTACAACAATTGAGACCGCTGTAATAAGGAGATATTACAGCGGTTGGAAGTTCCAATGTTGTAGTATCTCTGTTTTAAACCTTGCGCACTATTTATTAACCTAATATTTTCATTCCTTGCATTATTTGTCTTTCCTCTCCCTCTCGTGCCATGTCGCTAAGTCTCTTTGGTGCATTATTTGCTCTTCTTACTCACGCTCTTTTAGTTAGTTCTTTCGTTGTTTTCATTCACTTTCTTCATCGTTTTTGACATAAGTGGTTTGGTAACCTTTTTTACGTTGCAGGTTTTTGAGGATGCTATATGTTTGATGTATGATATTTTCTCCACTACGAATGCTTGGCTCGACACTCCTTACCGATTCTCTTTGCAATAGGTTAGCAATTTTGTAAAATTTATTAAAATAGTTATAAATTTTTTTTTACCAAATATTTTATCAGTGACTTGATTTAGTGTATATTTGATGGTAGAGTTCTTATGTTGTATAGATTTATCATAAATTTTGAGTTGCAAAAATTTAGGGCGTAAAAACTTCAAACAGTCATAACTTTTGATAGAGAGCTTGGATTGAGACGCTCCACAAATGGAAGTTGTTCGAAATGGCGTAACGAAGTTTGTGGGCAATCCCCAAAGAAGATTCGAACACAATTTTTTCCAAAATTCCATCGTTTACTATTTTTTTATTTTTTTATATTTTTCATATCTTTTTTTCTATTTCACCTATTCATACTTGTCAGCAAATTACGAAAATTGTTGTGGCATTTCCTTGCATGGATTAGGAATTTATCAAATAATTCTGAAAAATTCTTAAAATACCTTAAAATAATACAAATCCATTCCTCGTTAACAAAATCCTATGGAAGAAACTGAATTTAAATAGAATACCAATCAATGAATTAAGTATATCTTAGTTAACTATCTTCAGACTCCTAAACTATTATAAATGTAATCCAAGTTTTCTAGGTTCTCTATTTATACAGTAGGTTGGCACTATTACCTTAACTTTGGGTGGCTCAACCTATTGTTACCACTGTTGACAATGTTAATGCTAAGTTATGTTCATTCATGCTAGCTCAACTTGTATAGACCCCAATTGATCTTGAGTCAAAGCTTGATAGTTCAAAGCGTGTCTATTTTCATTTCATCACCTCGGCTAGTGGGATTGTTGTTAAGAAAATGATAAAGAATTATTGGTATAATTAAAAAAGCAATATTAAACAAAACAACTTAAGAAGCTCAAGTTCGTAGCTTTGGCCAATGTCAAATAACATATATTGAAGTTTTATTTTTGTTCTCTTAGTCCCTGGATTTTAAAAAATCAACATTTTTTATACAATCCTCAATTTTCTTGATCTGACAATTTCTTTTTATCGTGATCTAAACTCAGTTCTCAACAAGTTTAAGTAGCTAACCCTAACATTGACAGTTACAATTTGTAATAATTAGGTTGGATTTGATTTCTAGGATTCTATCATAGTTTTATGATCAAACTTGTAATCAAAATGATCCTTATTCTACTATTTGAATTATGAAAAAATAATATTGACTATTTTTCATATTGATTATTTTTTATATTACAAATGATTTTTAGATAAGTTCAAATTGTTTTCATAGAAATTGAAGTAAAAAGGAATTCACACAAGCGTTTGGTACCATATGTGGTGTCTTTATATAATATTGATATTAATGTTGAAGGTAAAAGTATTTTATAAGTATATAGTTGAATGTTTTGAAAAAGATAAAATTCAAAATAATCTGAGATTAAATTACTACAGTAAACCTATTTGGGTAAACTTCAACATATTTTGACAGGGAGAAAATAAAAGAAAAAGTTTGAATAAATAATATTTTCATAAGGATGTGAGAGGAAACGGAATTCAAAACACACTATTTTTAAATAATATTAATTTTATATTATTATTTAATATTTACAAACAATTAACTTCTCATTCTAAAATTTTAAAGGTGAATAACACCGTACATTCTATCAAAAATAAATGGTGAGGTTTTAGTTATGAGATGTTCTCTACATTTCTAAGGTGCTTTTTAGGTTTCCTGTGAACACTTAAAATTTTATAACCTAAAAACACATTCCAATTACAATAACTGGCTCAAAAGTAGTTAATATTTGCAAATTAAGTTCAAAACCACTTTACGAATACAAATGGATGTACATCATTGGGAAGAGGGAGTCAAATGAGGACACCTTCTGTTATGCATCCAACAGTTATGCTAACATGAATTGTGTTAATCATTTTTTAGTAGGTGTATGATGCATACATGCAGATAGATGATAGAAGTTACCACAACTTAGACAATAACAGTATGAATGAAGGAGAGTCCCCTGATACAGGGATCCATAAGTTTTATGATATATTAAAATATGTAAATCAAATAATTTATGATGGAACAATCGAGTTAATATTATTAATAGCCATTAGGCTTTTGACTACTAGAACTAATTAGCATGCTACTAAAAGGTGTTTATATTATTTCCTACAAATATTAGTTTATGTGCTTCAAACGATAATTGCTTATCCAAAAACTACTATGAGGCCAAAAACGTTGTGTCAACTCTTAACTTGAATGCTCAAAAGATTGATTGTTGTGAACTTAGTTGCATGTTGTATTACAAGGATGGCATCCAATTAACTAAATGTAAATTTTGTTGTTTTCCAAGGTATTTTCCTCCAAGGGATCAAAAGGGAAGATGCAAAAATGTTTCAATCAAAAGAATTTTTTATTTATCAATCATACCAATATTACAAAGATTATATGCTTCAATGGAACTGTTAGGAAAACAAGATGATATTTTGAAGATAAAAAACATGATGGTCTATTACAACATCCATGTGATACGAAAACTTGGAAATACTTTGATAATGAATATCTAGATTTTATTGTTGACCCACATCATGTAAGACTAGGTTTATGTTCAAGTGGGTTTACTGATTACATCCAAGGTTCAACATCCTCATGTTCTTGCTGGCCTGTACTTGTTACTCTTTATAACCTACCCCGTAAAATATGTATGACCAAAAAATACATATTTCTAACTTGTCTCATACTTGGCCTAAGTAACCCAACCAAAAAATAGATATCTACTTTATTAATGACCTCCATGAATCATGGAACGGTGGTGTTTTAAATTATGATATCTCTACAAAAGAGAATTTTGTGGTGCAAACTTTATTTATGTGGATAATCAATGATTTTCCATCATATGACGTGTTGTTTGGATGGAGATTAAAGGGAAGTTACCATGTCCTCATTGTATGGAGGATACAAAAGATTTCACATTAAAACATGGGGTAAAAGTTATTGGTTTGTTGATCTTACTCTACCTATAAATCTTGTGTAAAGATTTTGATAATAACTAAAATGTTCTAAGTATTTCTATATATGTTATATGACTGATTGTTAGTCATCTAAACATTATAACAAGTGTTTTGTACAACTACAAACTATCTAAGAACACCCTGTTAGACTGTCTAATGCAATATTTGTGTTTTTATTTAAATATGGATACAATATTTAATCAATTGCATTCAAAATCAATGAATTTAACTTGTCTCAAAAAATCTTAAAAGACCAACGATATAAAAATTATTTTATAAGGAAATAAAAGAATTTAATTTATTCTCTGCAACTAAATGGTAAATTTTTCAAATGAATTTGAATTATTTCCTTTGTTAGTTTTAAAGCAACAATAGAATGAAGATAAAATAAGAAGTTTCCTTTTAAAATGTCTACAATAATAAATATGAATATATGAAGAGAATATTTTGCATAGGATCATGCCTTATTGTTTAGTGCATCAACGTCTTCTTCATGAAGTTATATAAGATGGTCAAAGATGAAGAATAAGAAGAAGAAGAACACTCTACTACAAGTGTTTTCAGTCTTCTTTGCTATTAGAAACGTATTGAGTTACAAGAGTACTTATAGTTCTATCAACTTTTGAATGTCCATTTTGGGTTGTGAGCAAACCAATGTAAATTCTTCACCATGCGAAGTTATACTTTCGTGAGCTTTACTTATGCCCTTTTGAGATTTTTTTCTTTATTTTTTTTAGAGTTCTTAGTCTTAGGAGAGATTGATAAAGATAACCTAGAGAGGTTGGAGTACTATATGTAATTAAGTTGTATTGATTAGAAGAATCTCTTGAGTTATTTGCTTGAAGGGTTAGAATATAGCCTAGGGTTAGGGTGAATCAAAACAAAATCTTTGCGTTGTTCTTTCTCTGCTCTTAATAGACGGTCTTGCATGCTTGACTCTTCTTAAGGCTAAATTCAAACCCCCTCCTTATTCTAGAGCTAACTGTCATACACTGATTTTGTTGGCTTTTTTTTTATTCTAACTATTGATTACAATAGGGCCTTCAATTCTTGCAAAGTCATATTGACATGGTGTATCATAATCATCCACTTTTGTAAAGAGTCAACCGTCAAAAATATCCAATTAACAAGTAAAACACAAGTGTTTGAGAAAATTTTTATTTCACCACAACCTCACAATATCAAGTAAGGCTCACGAGCTTCTAATGGAGTGAGTATCTTTAGTGGAGAAGAAAGTTAAAAGGACAGAGGTTAAGAGCAATGATCTCTTGACTGAGATAGAAAAATTGTGAAAAGAACTTGAGAGAATAAAAGTTGAAATGAAAGTTGACCAAGGCCGAAAATAACTTAGCAACCACACCTATCTTGAAAGTTATGTTAACAACTTCAAGATAGCAACTTAACATTTTCGTTAAATTAAATTCTAAGTTTTATATTTTGCGGTCAAAATTTGTTATTTAACTTTGTAACTAATTATACTTGACTAGTTTAATGTTAAGTTGAAAAAATGTTTCAACTTTGATCAAAAGCTTTAATCAATCTTGTAGTTTATTATTCTCGTTTGACTTGTTAATGTTTGAGTTAAAAACTTATTTTTTTGGATTGTATCTAATTTTGTACGAAAAGTTTTATCCTATATTTATTTAAAGTTTTAATCAAAATATTTTTATTCAATGTTCATTTGGTTTTGAATGTTTTTAATGTATTATGGGAAAGTATATAAAAGCTAATTTGTTCTGAATTTGCCTTATTAAAAATTTGTGAGAAAAAAAAATCCCTAGTTAAAGACAAGGGTACATTATTCCTCAACGAAAAAAGTTTTTTTTATTGTATCAATCTCTCATAGCTAATGGAAGTTTACAATTTTTTTTTAGGTAAAGATTTAGGGATTTAGAAATTTGGAGATTTGGGGATTCAGTTATTTAAGCCAATACATTGAGAAATATGATTTTAATCTCATTTTAGGACAACTAAAATTAACGATACAAGGACAACCAAAGAAACAAAGGATGAAGATAAACAACAAAAGAGATAAGAGAGGGATAATACTAGCTTAAAAAAAAATACAATAATGAACATGATATATAAAATTCTCAAGTTACTATTATTAACATCACTGACATAATTAATTGCCCACCACCTACATCCGTCAGTAAAATACCGTCAGAAAATTTTCTTCACAGCGCCAAAATTACCAACTTATGTAAAGATTAAATTAATAATTAAATTTTTATGTTCTCTCCATATTTAACTACAAAATTAGTGATGCATTTTATATTTTTCAGATAAATATTTTTTACCCACGAATGACTTTATCAATATTTTGAAATACAGATATTTTTTACCGACGAATGACTTCATCGATACGTTGAAGTCTTATTTAAAATTCTTTATTCATAAACAATGTCTATATTTTGACGAATAGGAATCCGTAGGTAATATTTTATAAATAATTTATAATTTTCCTGTAATGTTACTTTTAAAAAGTTTTCGTAGTATTACACATTAAATTTAATTAAATTCCAGTTTCACTACTTTATACCGTACAGTTTACTATTTTTTTTAGAAAAAAGGCAGACTAAAACGTAGATCTCCCTCTTTATAAACGAGGCACATGTTAATCTAGTACTGGTAGGTGAGAGTCATTGAAAATGGCGTTTCAATCTCTCTTTAGTTTCTTACTCTTGCTACTGCCTACACTCTCCTCCTCTCACTATCTAGGAAACATCCTTCTATCTAATCGGAAGATATTCCCCAAACAAGAAGAAGCTATCACCTCTTATGCAGTGATTTTTGATGCTGGTAGCACTGGCAGTCGAGTGCATGTCTACCATTTTGACCAGAACTTAGATCTCCTTAACATTGGCAATGATCTCGAGTTTCAACAAAGGGTACCATCATTTCGGCTCTAATTTTTGCTTCATAAGCTATAGTCATAATCGTTCTATCTTCACTTCTTTTTGGTTCTTTAAGACCTAACTTTCGTTCTTGTGCTGTAGGTAACACCCGGTTTGAGTTCATATGCGGATGATCCTGAAAAAGCTGCACAATCTCTGATTCCACTTTTAGAGGCAGCTGAAAATGTTGTCCCTCAGGATCTGCACCCCAAGACACCCCTTAAGCTTGGCGTGGGTGTTTATATTCTCTATAATATGAACAAAGTCATAACTATCACCTTTGTCGAAAACCTTAATGACTTTTTTTACATAATGTCTTTTCATTTTGTTAATGATACAGGCGACGGCGGGTTTAAGACTTTTGGAAGGAGATGACGCTGAAAATATATTGCATGCGGTAATTAACCATGAGTTTCATTTTCTCGTGTTGTTAACAATAGTCTTTCATTTTCTTGAGTTTTCATTTTGCTATCTTCTAGGTTCGGGATATGTTCAAAAATAGAAGTACCCTCAACGTTCAATCAGATGCAGTATCTATAATTGATGGAACCGAAGAAGGTTCTTATCTATGGGTATGATAAGAGATTTCTTTTTGTTCATTTACTTTCATGTTTTATTTTTCTTTCTTATTAAGAAAAAAATTATTAAAATAAGTACAATACTTTTACCAGACAGATGAATAAACTGTGTAAATAAAAAGGAAATAAAGGTTAAAATATAAATTTAATAGGTTTCATTTCTTTTTCACTTTAATATCAACAAATCGTATTAAGCACGTCGACCACACTAATTCAACCGTGAAATGGTTAAAAGAATCAAGAGAGATCCTCTTGGCGTCAACAATTTTTTACTTAAGTTGATTTTTACTTCGAACAAATAAAATATTATTATTTATCTAATCATTAAACTCCATTGTAAAATTTGAAATGATTAATACTTTATATATAATAATGTGGCACTAAGATAACAGGATTTGCGAGCCTGATAGCACGATTTCCTGTACTCATAATTGTTTTATTTTAACCTAATTTATGTAAATTTGGATCATCGATCAATGACCTTATTAGATTGATCCTGGAAAAACATTTAACTTGTGTTGTGAACCGAAGCTCTAATAACTTGATTTGGATAGATTTTGTTTGTCTTTAATAAATACACTTATATATATATATATATATATATA
>Ga0209489_105343_pt1 | contig 22390 bp, 22 predicted proteins | sample SiratrowhiteBW_FD_187527 | JGI IMG/M metagenome (GOLD analysis project Ga0209489, IMG submission 187527) | Root nodule microbial communities of legume samples collected from California, USA - Siratro white BW (SPAdes) (version 2) | ecosystem: Host-associated > Plants > Roots > Nodule | place...
TGATAATAAGTCACCAGCCATAGCATATATATAACCTTTGGACTGCCAATTCACGCAGGGAGCAGTATCTACGTACTTACCATTGTCACTCACTGGATGGCTACAATTCATGAAAACTACATGTTCGGAAACCGGCTTTTGAAGAACCTCGTTCAACTTTTGATGATTAAAATAGATAGGTTTATCAGACAATCGCTGTTGACTAATTTGGTATGCATCAATACCCGTGTCGCGGTAATCATAGGTGTCACTGAAATTGGATCGAGACAAGAAATAGCGAGGAAAGGAGGAGCAATTTAATTGTTGAACGCCCGGATCCACCACTCGGATTGTGAAATTATTGTAGTTGATTGCCTGCACATGATATTTTCCGGAGTACAAAGATAAAATGGCAACATTATTTTCACAGCTGAGCTCGTATCTGTTGTCGCCGCAGTGATGTGGGTCGCCTTTTAATCGGAATGGATGCGATATGTTGGTGACTTTGCCACAGGAAGAAGTGGGACACGCATCATCATACTGTTTTGTAGCACCAATTTGCTGAAGTAGAAACAGCAGGATCACAAATAACGCGTTTCTCATCGAAACTCAAGATAAAGACAGAGACTCGCCTTAATTTTTTTTTATTTTGGTAACGGTTTAAGCAAGGAGGTTATGGATATATCTTTTTCTTTTATGGAGTTTTTATTAGGGTAATGTTACTAAACAATGATTGGACAATGGAAGCGGGTATGAACACAGAGGAAGGAAAGAAAGGAAAACTCACTCTATGTAATTTCGTGGAAATTATACCAATATGTGTACTGAAGAGTCACATAAGTGGGCCATGCATACGAATCTTATCACTAAAGTTCGTATTTAAGATGGAAGACTTGGACTCGGGGGAATACTTTTTCTTTGGAAAATTTAAAACACAGACGTAGACTTTGACGAGATAACGCGTTTTTGGATCACTTTCTTTCTATCGGGATTTCTGTGGTGATTGTAAATTGGAATAACCAAAAATATAAATTTAAAGAGACACCAAGTTTGGTTCTGTCTCGTTTTTTCTTTTTTTCCCACTAGAGAACTTGCTGGGATGGCCGAGTCTAGTATGCTACCCCTCCGAGGTGATTCCACATGGATAACACTACTGCTGATGCTCTTGCTTATAGTAAGTAGCAGAAGTCAAAACGAGTGCTCGGAATTGTCTTGTGGGATTCAAGAACCGCCAATTAGATTTCCCTTCCAACTCGTCCAGGGGATGAAACATGCATGTGATTCCCCCGGTTTGTGTTTATATTGTAGTGCAAATAATGACACCATGCTTGTGCACCCTACAGTAAAACTCCGTGTCACAGACATAAGCTACAAACTTCAGCTTATTTACTTGAAAGATCCAGAAAATTGTCTTCCCGAGAAGTTTCTAAACCTCAACAATTTTACTATTCCTCCTTACGAACCTGATTCATCAGATGCACCACAAACACACAACTTGAACTTCTTCGATTGTTCTTCACTTGGGCTTCCACAACTGAGAAACAGTGACCAGTTATTCTCGAATTCGCAAGATATGATTCGTTGTCCGACCTACGTTTCTAACTCTTACGAAAGTGTCCTTGAATTGGACCTAACATCTTGTACCAAGACGTTAAGCATCATTTCGCAGGCCTCGGCATCTGACCTGCGGAAGAATTGGTTAAATTTGAGATGGTCTGAACCAAATTGTAGTGAGTGCGAAGCAAAAGGCAAGAGATGTAAATGGAAGAGCAACAGCACAACGGACATCGAATGTGTAGACTGCAGTCACAAACAAAGAGAAATTCACGTTCCCAGATCTTTTATTTTCACTGCTACAGGTGAGACCAGACTCTATCGTAGTTTACATAGTTTTTTTTTTTTTTTTTTTCTCTTTCTCTCTTTAATCAAGTCTCCTGATGGTATTGTAGGTTCTGTTCTTTCGGGGCTGGCGGTTATTGGCGTCTTTAAGATAGTCCACCATTTTAGAAAGAAAGAAGAAGACCAAGCAAGAGTGGATAAGTTTCTAGAGGATTACAGGGCAGACAGGCCTGCAAGATTTACCTATGCTGATGTCAAAAGAATCACAGGTGGTTTTAAAGAAAAGTTAGGGGAAGGAGCCCATGGAGCTGTATTTAGAGGAAAACTTTCAAATGAGATTCTGGTGGCTGTGAAGATCCTCAATAATACAGAGGGAGATGGGAACGATTTCATCAATGAAGTTGGAATTATGGGAAAAATCCACCACATCAACGTGGTTCGTTTGCTTGGCTTTTGTGCAGAAGGGCTCCATCGTGCTCTTGTCTACAATTTATTTCCAAACGGTTCGCTACAAAGCTTCATATTTCCACCCGACGACAAGGACCATTTTCTTGGCTGGGAGAAGCTCCAACACATTGCTCTTGGCATAGCTAAAGGGATTGAGTATCTTCATCAAGGTTGTGATCGTCCCATTATTCACTTTGACATCAATCCTCACAATGTGTTACTCGATGAAAACTTCACTCCGAAAATTTCTGACTTTGGCTTAGCCAAATTGTGCTCGAAGAATCCTAGTTTGGTGTCCATGACAGCTGCAAGGGGAACCTTGGGATACATTGCACCAGAAGTTTTTTCCAGAAACTTTGGAAATGTGTCTTATAAATCTGATATCTACAGTTATGGAATGTTGCTGTTAGAAATGGTTGGAGGAAGGAAGAATGTAGACGTATCTTCAGCACAAAATTTTCATGTTCTCTACCCAGATTGGATCCATAACCTGGTTGATGGAGATATCCATATCCATGTTGAGGATGAAGGTGAAGTTAAAATTGCAAAGAAACTAGCAATTGTTGGACTTTGGTGCATTCAGTGGCAGCCAGTGAACAGACCATCCATAAAATCTGTCTTACAAATGTTAGAAACTCCGGAGGAAAACCAGTTAAGTGTTCCTCCTAACCCATTTCACTCAACGACTTCCACTGCTAGTAGTAGACTCACTGCAACAAGACGTCCTATGGAGTTGGAAGCGATTCAAGAATAAGGAAATAACTACTTCTACCCTCACTATTTATTGATGTATTCATAGTGGAAGAAAATAGTATATTAATTTGTAGAAAAAAATAATATGTATTTTATGTAATATTATTCAAACAATAGAGTTTAAATGCATTTTGTTTTCTTTTCAAAGAAATAAATTGTTGGGTTTGAATTCACTGTTACTATAAAGGTTTTTCTTTCCATTAAGTCTATCTAAAAATAATTAAGCAAATCCACAATGACAATTAATTTCGACAACTATCATATTTTTAAATTCTAGTATTGACAGAGTTATTATCATAATTTCTTTTTGTGTCATGTCATCTATTTGCAAAACTAAAATTGTATACATCATTGTATTCGTAGGTATTTCATCAATCTAATTGATAGGATCATTACTTACACTTAAGATAGAGTGTTTTGTATTGATATACATTTTAACGATCTCTTTGAAAATCTCTTTACTTACACTTAACACTCTTAGGAGTTGTGTAGTAGTAGACGTCTTACCAACTTGATTAATAATATTTTTACTTACATTTAAAACAGGAAGGAGTGTGTCCTGGTAGGTACTCATTCGTCAAGATTATTAAAGAAAATATAAGATTTTTTTATAAGTAAATCATGTGAAATCTAAACCCCAAATCTAATTATAATTATAACCACAATAGAAATATTCAATTATAAATAGGCACTAGTAATAAATTCAAGCGCAATAAAAAGTATTAAAATATGAGTGCGGTGAAATAACCGCAATAAAAGATGAGACATACCACCACGGTTCTTTCTTAACAACCGCGGTGATATTCCTTTCCTCTTTTTTTCTCTTTTTTGAAGCTGGCTTTCCACCTTCCCACCCACATTACTAATCAGTGGCTGGCTTTCCACCTTCCCACCCACATTACTAATCAGTGGATGGCTTTCCACATTCTCATCCACATTACTAATCAGTATCCAAAGGTGGTTGGCTTCCCACCTTCTCACTCACATTACTAATCAATAACATTACTAATCAATAACAAAAGGAAGATTCCAGAACTATTAATTGTAAAATGGATTCCCCCTTCCCCTTTTCTTCTGCACTTTGTCCTGCTCCAAACACAAATGCACAAACTTAACAAACACTAATAAAAAATACAACTATTTATGCGTTCAATACTAACACTTTCTTTCTAATGCTTAATAATACATATTCAAATTTATTATTCTAAAGCTACTAACAAATTATTAATAATTTTTTTAAAAGGGAGAAAATGATAGAGTGGGTGAAGGAGTACCTGCAATACTGCACTGCCATGTTGTTGGTGCTGAAAATTTCAATGGGAAGAACGAAATGTTGCTTCGGAGGGTTACAATGTTCGTTGATATCATGAATAGACTCTCTCTCTTGCAAAAACTCTTCCTTACAGTACACTATCATATCATAAAATAAAATAAATAAAATATTAAAAATAGAAAGACCTTGGAAATAGAAGTTGTGGTGGTAGGGGTCTGAGTGGTGGTGGGGGTGGCCGCGGAAGCACTTCGACATGGTGGTGGTGGCCGCGGAAGCACCTCAACGTGGCGGTGGTGGCCGCATAAGCAAAAACGCGAAAAGAGAAGTTCAAATGTCAAAGAGAGAGAGGTTGTTGTGAGGGAGGGGGAGAGGGCACTGCGAATGACACTGCGAGGGAGGAAGAAGAAAAAGAAGAAGAAGAAAAGGAAATGGCAAAGGGGAAGAGTGGAATAGAGGGCGCGTGGGTGGAATAGTGGGAGTCCTAAAAAACGTGAGATACAAACGCGGTTCCCACTAACAATCGCGTTCGTATCCTCCTGCAAAACAATTTTTAAATTATTTTGCAGGAGGATACGAACGCGGTTGTTAGTGGGAACCGCGTTCGTATCCTCCTGCAAAATAATTTAAAAATTGTTTTGCAGATACCAACGCGGTTGTTTCCAGAACCGCGTTGGTATCTCCCTGCAGTTTTCAACATTAAATTATTTGTGGCTTACCATCGCGGTTCTCACGTCAACCGCGCTGGTATGATTGTACTTAATTTCAAAAATGTCACCGCATTGTTTTTAATTGCGGTTTATTTTTAACCGCGATGATAACCCGCCTTGAAATGTGTTTTTTCTACTAGTGAGGGGCTCAATGGATAGGGAGAATTTTAATTAGTCTTAAATAAAAAGAAGGATTGTAGAATAGAATTTATTTTGAATTTTCATTTTCTCTATTTGTTAAATAGCTACAAAGAGTAGTATTTGGTCCTGTTAAGTCTAATATAGCTATAGGGTGTGAACATTGGAAGACAAAGCAGGAGATTTTTGAAGTCATCCAAACACATATATCACTAATAGATTTCTCGACAAAAAATCAAGGAGAAGTGTGAATCAAACATGGAAAATGTAACTCAAGCATGCACCTCGTCTTAGCCGTTTATCTAGATCTAGGTTTTGAAAATTCAATTTTAGCTCCGATTATTTAATATTTGGCCGACATATGAGAGAATTTAGATTTGAATTTGCATGTAATTTGTATACTCTAATATAGGTATTCATAGGTTACACTACACCATTTTTAACTTTAAGCAACGACCCAAAAGTGTTTACTAAAGTCAAAAAAATTATTTTCTAAACTTTAGGTAATCTTTGACAATGTTTTTTCAAATATGGAATATATGTGCTTTGCCATAGACTATAGGCAATGATTTTTTTCTCTAGGATGCAGGATTTCATAAAATTGTTTCCTATAATTAGAAAAAATTCCATGTTTTTTGAATCCTAAAAAGATAAAAGCAAATCAAATTCTTATACTCTAGTCAAGATAATCATAACTAGACTCTTATAATGAGGACTAGTGTAAAATGAAACTAAAATGTGATGAAAAAAAAGAAAGAAAAGAAAAGAAGCATGTAAACAAAGAGGAGAAAAAAAAAACTTTTTTTACCTCCCCAAAAGAGGTTAAGAAGGTAATGTTTGCTAAAAGGAGGTCAATTACTTTAATTCAAAAATTTGATGCGTTAGAAGAAAATTGAAATCTCCTTAAATGCATGAAAATGTAAAAGCAATGATAACGAATTTACAGAGTTATTAAGATACATTCGCATCACTGATGAATTAGAAGCCAAATTTATTTATTTATTTTAGAGAGAAATTAACTTGATGTTGAAATACTCTTAAAATATAAAACATGTAAAATAGATTTACAAAAAAAAAGGATTAATAAAGAGAACAATCTAGTTTCATAGCAAAGAGAATAGAAGATGAAAGTCAAATCATGGCACCACACTAACTCTTGCTTCTCTATTAAGCTCATGAGTTTGCTCGAAAATAAAAAATGGGCATGAAGAAATGTTTCATGGGACACATAGTAAATATCAAAATATTCTAGTCAAAATTTTAGAAGACCCCTAAGCTAAATCATTTAGTATTAATATATTAAATTTTCTTAGGTCATACACTCATCATTCATTAACTTTTGTTGGTGATAAAGGTTTTATTGTAATTAACTTAGTACCCTTTATGTTCAAAAGAAAATTTGTTGGTTAGCCATCATATAAAAACTTTTCTATCAAATTGCAAAACTCTACCATGAACATATGTGACTTTCTTCAGCACTACATCACACAACCTTAGTGCAAATGGTTAATACAAACACATAATGTCTAACATGCCATATTTTATATAAGGAACGCTACGACTTTTCCATATTTAGAAAACTAAGTATAAAAGAACAATTAATTATATAAGCAAAGGTTACATTTGAATATTACATTACATGTACATATGTAGTGTTTCCTAATTTCTTCCTAAAACATTCAACAGAAAGTGTAACCTTTCATACATAGCTCTAAACGTTAATCTACGACGAAATCAAGACAAGTCATTTAAGAGGATTTGCAATCACATTATCAAGCGTGGAACATCGTTAAAGATTAAACCAAACATGATAAGATTCTTAAGGCCTATATTTTTACGAAAGATTCAAAGAACTCATCACTAAAAAAACCTTATCAAGAAAACATACAAGAGATACATAAGCCTAGAGTATAAACGTTTTAGTGGAAAATGTGAAATCTTTATATGCTTTATCCTTTGTATCTTATGAGAATTTTTGTTAAATCCTCTTTTTAAAAGTTATTTTTATTACTCTTTGTTGTATGTTATTGTAAGTTAGGAATGATTGCGAAAAGAATACTCAAGTTGTTAATCTTTAGGAAAGATTGAGAATGAATAGTCGAGTAATTCATTTACTTGCCTTGTAGATCAAACTTTTTATTGGTAGAATCATTTGTGTTTTAGTCTTTGGGCAGGACTTATTATTGGATTTGTAACTGAGTATTAAATTAGTAATGCATATAGTGTTGCTGAAGACATAGCTGACTCCTATTGAATTGGTGCTTATACTGAGGCTTTGAGCAAGCTTGGGTATAAATTAGAAAATTTGGTATACCGGAAGTCTGATACTGCACTTGGAAATGGTGGTTTAGGGCGACCTGCTTCATGTTTCTTGGACTCTTTGGCAATGTAGCTTGGGGTTATGGATTGAGATAGAAGTATGTTATGGCCCAAGATGAAAATAATGACTCTGTGAGCATAGAAGATAGTTTTGAGAAGGACAACTCAGCAGCAAAGTTCAAGCCCAAACGTAATACAAACAGGCCCAAGTATTTAGAGGACTGTGTTACCAATTAGTTAGAGAAGGATGTATGATGTTTTAGTATAAGTTTGGGTGCAGAGTAGTATTTCTTTTGGGTTGTTACAGTTATGTTTTAGATATTATTCTCTGGTATCAGTAACATATAGTTATGCAGAACTTTTGGAATATTTCATTCAATAATCAAAGAAGAACCTTTTGTTTTCTTTTATCATCTTGGAGGTAGCCCTCCCTCGAAGAAGGGCTTTACACTTTGGTGCTTTCCTTGAGAGAATTAGGGTTAATGGCAGGATCATCAAAAAACAATGAGAAGCTCGAGGCAGCCATTAATCAGCTTTTGGTGAATCAACAAACCTTTCAAGAAGAAATCAGCAGCCGTATGGCTAATCTAGAAGCCCAAGTCATCGCTCGTAGCAATATTGGACCTGAATCTTCTAATAATGGGCTTTCTCCATTCTCGCGTACGGCGGTGAAACTGAACATTCCACATTTTGATGGCTCTAATCCTTTGGGGTGGATTTTCAAAATCACCCAATATTTCGAGTTACACAACATATCGGAAGATCAACACCTTCGAATCGCTTCTTTTTCCATGGAAGGGGAGGCCCTTAGCTGGTTTCAGTGGATGCATGCAAATAATCAGTTAACCTTCTAGGCAACTTTCATTCATGCTTTGGAAATCAGGTTTGCTCCATCGCATTATGAGGATCCTAAAGAAGCTCTTTTCAAACTGTGCCAACAACAACAGTAAGAGAATATCAAACTCAGTTTGAGTCACTAGCTAATAGAATTGTGGGATTACCTCCTTCATTCTATTTGAGTTGTTTTATTTCAGGGTTAAAACCTGAGATTAGAAGAGAAGTGCAGGCATTCCAACCTATTTCTTTATCACAAGCTATTAGGTTAGCCAAGTTGCAGGAAGAAAAATTTGCAAATTCTGCACTCCTTAATCATCCCCAACGTTTCGCCCCAGGAATTGCCAAATCGTTCATAACCACAGATTTCAACCCTTTACCATCCTCAAAGACACCCACACCTTTACTCCCAAACACTACATTTCTGCACAAAACCAGTCCAAACACAAACCCCCCACCCATTAAACGCCTCTCCCCTGCCGAACTCCAAAATCGAAGAGAAAATGGTTTATGCTATTATTTTGATGACAAGTACAAACTAGGTTACAAATGTAAGAAACAATTTTTGTTGTTGATTGCTGAACCTGAAAATACAGATGAGCATTTGACCAAACCGACCCGCATGACCCACCCGATAACATGTCAGCCCAAATCAATTTAATGCCTTATTAGGCCATTCAATTCCGCAAACATTACAAGTTTTGGGCCACATCAACTCCTCATCAATTACTGTGTTGGTTGACAGCGGAAGCACTCACAATTTCATACAAGATCGAAAGGCTAAGTTCCTAGGTCTCAAGGTCATTCCGGCACAAGGATTCCATGTTCTGGTTGGCAACGGTGATGAACTCTCTTGTTCGGCAGTATGCAAGCAAGTCCCTCTACATCTAGGGAAACATAAATTACTAGTTGACTTGTTTGTCTTGCCCTTGAGTGGGGCAGAACTTGTACTTGGAGTCCAGTGGCTTACTACTCTGGGGCCAGTTCTCATAGATTATGACCAGTTGACAATGAAGTTTGTTAAGGATGGTCAAATGGTGCAATTGAAGGGCCAAAATCATGAAACACCACAAGAAGCTTCTTCACATCAGTTGAGACGTTTAATGACCACTAATAGGATCGCAGAAATGTTCCAATTACAGCTTCTACCTTCTTCAAAATTGCAATCTGCTCAACAAACCATTCTAGATATTGAAGCTCTTCTTAACAAATATCCTCAATTGTTTGTTGCACCACAAGGTCTTCCCCCCATCCGTGAGACAGATCACCACATTCCACTGCTTGAAGGATCCAATCCTATTAATGTTAGGCCGTATCGATATCCTTATTTCCAGAAGCATGAGATAGAGAGACAAATCAGAGATATGTTGAATGAAGGTATTATTCAGCGGAGCACTAGCGCTTTCTCTTCCCCTGTATTACTGGTGCACAAAAAAGATGGCACATGGTGATTCTGCGTTGACTACAGGGCTCTCAATGCCATCACAGTAAAAGATCGTTTTCCTATTCCTTCAATAGATGACCTTATTGATGAACTATATGAGAAACAATGGTTTTCTAAGTTGGATTTGCGATCCGGCTACCACCAGATATGCATGAGCTCGAGTCATATAAAAAAAACTACTTTCCGAACTCATGAAGGGCACTACGAATTCTTGGTCATGCCTTTTGGGTTATGCAATGCACCAGCCTCATTCCAATCAACAATGAACATGTTATTCCAGCCGTATTTGAGAAAGTTTGTTAATGTCTTCTTTGATGACATCCTAATCTATAGTACATCTTTGGAGGAACATATTTTACATTTGGATATTGTTTTCCAGTGTTTGATTTCCAATCAGTTCTTTCTGAAAAGATCGAAGTGTTTATTTGGACAGGAATCTATTGAATATCTTGGTCATATTATATCAAGGCAGGGTGTGGGACCAAATCCAGAGAAAATCAAGGCAATGCAATGTTGGCCAACACCTTCATCATTGAAGCAGCTGCGCGGGTTTCTTGGGTTGACTAGATTTTATCGCAAGTTTATACGTCATTATGCTTCTATTGCTGCACCTCTAACGGATCTTCTAAAAAAGAATGTTTTTTCATGGTCTACAGAGGCTCAACAGGCTTTTGATGAACTGAAATCTACTATGTCTCAAGCTCCTGTATTAGCCCTTCCAAATTTTCAAGAAGACTTTGTTTTGGAAACTGATGCGTCAGGACATGGAATGGGTGCAGTATTACTACACAAAAGGGTCATCCCATTTGTTATTTTAGTAAGAAATTTTGTCCAAAACTCCAAACAGACTCTACTTATGTTAGAGAATTACATGCTATAACAGAAGCAGTCAAGAAATGGAGGACTTATTTATTGGGCAGAAAATTCACTATTCATACAGATCAAAGAAGCCTTCGGGAACTCATGACCCAAGTGGTGCAAACACCTGAGCAATAATATTATTTATCAAAGTTGATGGGGTTCTCATATGAGATTGTATATAAGCCTGGAGCAGCGAATTGTGTTGCAGATGCTCTAAGCCGAGTGCAAGAGGCTTGTCCTCAGTTTTTGGGACTTACAGTACCTCTATGTGATCTGGTGACCAAAATACAGGCTGAATATTCCTCTGATCCAACCTTGAGAGAACTATATCAAGTGGTTCTACAATGCCCTGAACAACGTCCTAAGTTTAAAATCATCCAAGGCATTTTATTTTACAACAACAAAATTTTCATTGCAGATAACTCTCCTTTAAAACAATTGTTGCTTGAGGAATTCCATTCCACTCCTATGGCGGGACATGCTGGAATACATCGAACCTATGGTAGGATTTGTGAACACTTTTATTGGAAGGGAATGAAAAATGATGTCACAGAATATGTCAAGACCTGTGTTAACTTTCAATAGATAAAATCACCATCACATTTGCCCTATAGATTGCTACAGCCCCTACCCCCACCCATAGCAGTTTGGGAGGACATCTCTCTTGATTTCATCATTGGGCTCCAGTCTTTCCAAAACAACATTGTCATTTTGGTTGTGGTTGATCGTTTCTTTAAGGCTGCTCACTTTGGTATGCTTCCCACCTCCTTCAATACAATTAAAGTTGCTGATCTGTTTATTGTCATGGTGTGTAAACTTCATGGCATGCCTAAGAGCATAGTGTCAGATCGTGATCCCATATTCATGAGCAACTTTTGGAAAGAACGTTTTAGACTCAGTGGCACTAAATTACGTATGTCCTTTGCCTATCACCCTCAAAGTGATGGCCAAACGGAGGCGGTCAATAAGATTCTACAGCAGTACCTTAGAGCCTTTGTTGATGATCAACCCAAGCAATGGGGAAGGTACCTACATTGGGCAGAATGGCACTATAACACTACCAAGCATAGTGTTATTGGTATGACTCCTTATGACCACAGTCTAAAATTCATCTCATATTTCATGCTTCTAAGCTGAAACCATGTCACGGAGATTCCACTAAACATAGTCTATCCATTCCTGATGAAGCCCATAACAACCAACCTAAGATCCAACCACTAGCAATCTTGGATTGGCGTGAGGAACAAGGTTTGGGAAAAATTCAAGCCTTAATTCAGTGGCAAGGGTTGTATCCTGAAGATGCCACTTGGGAGTCTATTCCTGAACTGCTCAAAGAATTTCCTAATTTACACCTTGAGGACAAGGTCTTTGTTGAAGGGAAAGGGGATGTTATAGCCCAAGATGAAAATAATGACTCTGTGAGCATAGAAGATGGTTTTGAGAAGGACAATTTAGCAGCAAAGTTCAAGCCCAAACCTAATACAAACAAGCCCAAGTATTTAGAGGACTATGTTACCAATTAGTTAGATATTATTCTCTGGTATCAGAGCATATAGTTATGCAAAACTTTTGGAATATTTTCATTTAATAATCAAAGAAGAACCTTTTGTTGTCTTTTATCATCTTGGAGGTAGCCCTCCCTCAAACAAGGGCTTTACAAAGTATGCCTTATTTGAACAACGAATAACCGAAGAGGGGCAGGAGGAAGTCGTTGAAGAATGGCTTAAGATGGGAAGTCTGTAGATATATTTGGGTGCAAGGATATAATTTTATTTGATATAAACAATATTTATACATCTTCAATAAAAACAGAATGTAAAACCATAATTTAAAAACATATATAAACCAAAAAACAGGTTAAAACTAATTATAAAATCAAAAAGTTTGTTACAAACAGACTACTAGACTTAGTAACTAACACCCTAAATTCATGGAACTAAAAAAACTAAATATAAAATCTCTTGATTTTTGTTGTTTCTCCTGCACTTGTCTTATTTTGAATTTTTCCAAATTACATCATAAGAGGCATTTTTCCAATACTCCTCCTTGCCTCTTTTGATGTAAATTCCAATTTTGTCTTTCAATTCTTCAAATCTACCTCTTGGAGGAGCTTTAATTAAAATATCAACTAATTGATTATTGATCTTCAGAATCTTCTTCCGTGGACTTTGATCTGCTTCTTCACGACAGGCATCCTTGTTTCTCATCTTGACAGATTTCTTGGTTGTCTTGACCTTAGCTTCTAAAATTGCTACAGGAATACATGATGGTCTTTCCTTAATATCATCCCTGCTAATAAATTTGGTAACTTGGCCCCTGGGCCTATCTTCAATTCTCATTGATCTACCAACAGGGTCATTAACAGCAACAGATCCTTGCCTGCCTTTGAACTCGCAACTCTTCTTCTTCTTTGCTTTCTCGATTGTTTCCATTTTCTCCCAATTCTCAACTTTAGCCGCAGAGGAATAGGCTAAGTCGGTTTATATGTTTGCCAAGAAGCTTTTGCCCTTCATCTTTATTGACATCAATTTAATGCCAGTTGAATCAAAGACTTCACAAGTTTTATCTTTGAACACAACAGCATAATCTTTCTTTAAAAGTTGTCCGACATTAAACAAATTTTGATCAATCTCAGGAACATATAGAACATAAGAGATTATTCTTTTACCTGAGACAAAATCAATGGGAATATCACCTATGCCTTTGACCTTAATATAGTCTTCATTCCCAATTCTGACTTTCGAAAAATGGGTTTTGTCCAGCTTTACAAACATGCCCTTATCACGTGTCATGAAATGAGTGCATCCACTATCAATCAACCATGTTTCACTAGTGATGTCACTAGCAAAGCAAGTCGCCACAAAAAGATACTCTTCCTTCTCGTCATCAGTCTCTTGAGCAATTTGTGCCTCTTGTTGCTTTCTTTTGCATACCTTCTCTACATGACCCTTTAGATTGCAAGATCTACACATCACATCAAGTCTCCACCAACATCTCCAATATGGATGAGAAGTTTTTCTGCAGTATTGACATACTGAGTACTTCTTTTTCTCGTCATTGTCATCCTCATCATTTTTCTTCTCATTTTTCCAGCCTTTCTTCTTTGTTTTGTAACTCGGCTGTGACTTTGCTAGTAAAGCTCCTTCAATATTCGGCGGCTCTTGCTCAACATTCTTCTCTACTCTTGGGTTTGCAGAGAGTTCATCAACTCAGTTAATGAGATTTTTGTGAGATCTCTAGAATCTTCAAGTGAAGAAATCTTTGCTTCAAACCTCTCAGAGAGGCTCACCAGCACTTTTTCTACAATTCTTTTGTCAGGCAAATCTTCTTGTAATAAACGAATTTTGTTTACCACGATCAAGAGTCTATCAAAATATTCTTTGATAGTCTTGGTCTCCTTCATCCTCAGCATCTCAAATTCTCTTCTGAGATTGAGAACTTGCATTTGTCGAGTTTTTTCATTCCCTTGAAACGCCTCGTGGAGAGTATCCCATGCTTCTTTAGCTGTTTCACATGCCATAATTCTAGTGAAAACAATATCAGAAACAGCAGAGTGAATACAAGTCTTGGCCTTCGATCTTCTCATTGCTTCATCATTGTAATTTCTGATTTGAGCTACAATTGGATCTTCTTGTAGCGGCTGGATTTCAGACATTACAACATCCCATAAACCACTTGCTTCTAGATAAGACTTCATTTTGACAGACCATATCTCAAAGTTTTCACCTGAGAAGACTGGTGAAGCTGCCATGAAATTTTCGCCTATATCTTAATACTCGTCACTCGGGTCTCACTAATCTCTCGTATTTTTTTATCTCTCACACTATCAGGCCCTTAAGAACTAAGAACTCTGATACCACTTTGTAGATATATTTGGGTGCAAGGATATAATTTTATTGATATAAAATAATATTTATACATCTTTAATAAAAACAGAATGTAAAACCATAATTTAAAAACATATCTAAACCAAAAAACAGTTTAAAACTAATTATAAAATCAAAAGGTCTGTTACAAACAGACTACTAGACTTGGTAACTAACATCCTAAATTTATGGAACTAAAATACTAAATATCAAATCTCTTGATTTTGTTGTTTCTCCTACACTTGTCTTATTCTGAATTTTTCTAAATTACATCATAAGAGACATTTTTTCAACAAAGTCCCTGGGAGATTGTTAGAAAGGATGTGACCTATCCTGTAAAAATCATTGGATTGGAGGAAAAGATATAAAAACTATTGCACATGATGTTCCTATGCCAGAATATAAAACTAAAACTACAGTTAACTTGAGACTAAGAAGAATTTGATTTATATGCTTTTAATGCTGGAAGACACATTGAGTCATAGGCTCTAGCAAATGATGAAAAGTTATGCTGTATACTACCCTGGGGATGAATCAATAGAACAAAAGATCCTTCGTCTCAAGCAACAATATACTTTATGCTCTGTTTCTCTTCAAGACATAATTGCTTGTTTAGAGAAGATAAGGAGCAAATGTGAACTGACAGGAGTTCTCTGAAAAGGTTGCAGTGCAGATGAATCATACTCACCCAACCTTGTGCATCCCAGAGCTAATCAGAATCTTAATAGATATAAAGGGTTTAAGTTGGAAAGATGCTTGCAATATTACACAAACAATTGTAGCACATACAAATCATATTAGTCGTCCCGAGCACATTGTTCTTATCAAAGTGGGGCAACTAAATCAGGAAGTGAAGATATGGGTCTGTGATAATGAGGAAGATTGGCTATTTCCTAGTGATTCTGAGTCATGGCATTGTATTCAGACTTTAGGCATAAGAAGTTCGTCTGAAACCAACCCTGAGGATGCATTCTTTAATCAAGTTGTAGCATTGCCCCGTGCTGGTTTGTTTCTGCTTGCAAATGCTAAGAAAAATACAGTGTATGTTGTGCATATAGAGCGTGGATCCAGTCCAACTGCTACCCGCATGGATTACATTGGTTCACAGTCACAATGCCTATATCAAGTCTTACAGGAACCAGAGATAATTTACCAAATGGGGAGCATATTGTGCAGATAGTGTCCAAACACAAGCTATTCAAAAGTATGGACTCAATTTATCACAATGTTAGCCTCCACCCCTGGACAATGTTGAACTTGAGAAAACAGAATCCAATTTATCACGTTCTTCCAATGCTACTATGGATGGATCCACTAATCTGGAAACTGGAAATATGCCATAAGTTCATTCTAGCTGTTCTGACAGTGCTCCTGCAAATTTGCCTTCATCAGATATTTCATTTCTACCTGAAGCTTTTATGTCTTCTATATCAGAAGCAGAGACCTAGTCTAATGATTTACCTTCTCGTAACGGTTTTGAACATATTCAATTCAAACTGTTTCACCTCCACTTCCTCAGAGTCCAAGATTGTCCCAGAAGTTGTCTGGTTTCGAAAATTCATCAAATAGTTTAGAGACTAGTTCAACAACTGCTGACCATAGCAGTGAGCAGACTAATTTTGATTCATCAGCTGAACGAAGAATGGAGTCTGAAAAAGATATGGCAGGTGTGCCTGCATCAGGTACAATTTGTGAAAGGATGACAAAGTTGTACCAAATGATGTTTCTGTGGTTTCTAATAACCCAACAACATATAAACACCCAATCCATTTGGTAACTCCATCTGAGATATTCTCTAAAAATGCTTTATCTTCAGATAATTCCCATACTTCTGAAGGTATGAATGTTCGAGATATGGTTTCCCGTATTGATGCAGAAAACTTTGAAGTAGATGTTAAAGTTATAGGGGAGATGGGTTCTAATCAAGAACCTACCGAGTGTGAAAGAGACAGAGATTCTCACGAGTATATAAGCGAAGATAACAAAAACTAAGGACACAATTATTGGAGCCTCCCAAAGTATCTAGTGGAGGTGTGGGGAAGGGTTAGAGTTACAATTTGGCCACGACATGTTAACAGGCACACATTCTAAAGCTGCATCGTATGAGCTCACAACTTGTACCTAAATTTTGAGATCATACACTATAATGATAATAAAATTCAATTACTCCATCTTCATGGATTATTGAAAGTACTTCAAAAGGCAAGGGACGAAAGAGACTTGTTATTGTTGCTAAATCTAAATACACAGTGGTGATGGTTCTTGATGCTTCCAAAAGTGAGGGTTATAAAAATATTGACCAGAGATTGGGCTTGCGGTTAAACAAGAGACTATTTAAATCCCATTCTCATGCAACTCGGGTATCTGACATAGAAAAGATATATTACTGGTTATAGCTTTGATTGTATATGTTTATGAGTCTTGCATGCTTGATAAATCACAGCTACTTCCCTTTAATACACAAACTTTATCAGAAAACTTTGTTTTCAATATTAAAATATTTTGAAAAAAGTTTTAACTCTAGTTTATTTGATTAAGTTTTTATGTAATTAATTAATTTGTTCTTTATGTATCTTTAAATCATAAAAAAAATATCAATTTTGATAATGAATTAGAACATAGAAGAAACAAATGAATTTATAATTAATTTATAAGAATAATCGATTAACAAGTTTAATAATCTGATTAATATATTTTTAAGTTTTTCTAGAAATATTAAGAATAAAATAACTTATTAAATAGTAACATAATCGATTAAAATAGAAAATTTATGTCATGAAAACTCGTTTTCTTCTGAAAATAATTTATTAAAACTAAGATAAATGGCTAAATGTATTATTAACTTTTAGACAACATTTTGAAAACCCTAAGATAAATGGTTAAATATATTTGAACTTTTAGACAACATTTTGAAAACCCAATAATTAAACCTTGATTAAATCTTTAAATAACTTTTATCAAATGCAATTTAAATGTTTACATTGATAAAAATTGATTTAATCTCACATTTTTTTAATAGTGCATTCAAGAATCATTAAAGTAATATTTTCATCTTGCTTCTCTCAATGAATTCAAAAGGTTATGTGTTTCACTTGTGATTGTTTCTACTATGTAATTAACTTCTTTTAATTACTGAATTGTTATTAATAGCATATTAATTATTCTTGATTTTTCAATGGTTGAATTGTTGTTTTCTTGAAGGTTTTTAAGAGTTTTTTTTGTTGTATTTCTCTTTGTATGATCCAAGGCTAGAACATATCCTCCTAGAGTAAGTTTTAATCACATTTGTTTCACGAGCAAATTAAAAGAATTTAAGTATTGACTGCCTAATGTAGTACTATATCATCTAACACACACTAAAGAGATGATAGTATTGATAAGAGAAAGTTAACCCCAAGTCCTCTCCCAAGAAATCTAATAGTAAATTCTGACAATCAATATTCAAAACTTATTTGCAATAAGAAAAGTTAGTAATAACAATAAAGAAAATAGGGGGTTTTGAGGATCTTTGTGCAAGAGATTAAAAATAGATGATTTAAAAATAATAAAGAAAATAGATTGACTCTCTAAGTTCTTTCACAACAAATTCCTTAGTTTTCTTAAGATAGATATCCTTCAATTCTCCTCACAGATTTGAACTCAATCAAACAAGCATCAATTAAATTCCATAGAATCTTATTAGCAAAACAACTGTCTACTAATATATTTAATATCTCACCTCGTCTTCAAGCGTATACTAAATGAGATGTATATCTTTTATCTCTTGACTAAGCGTACAAGAAATTGATTAAGACTAAGAGAATTAACCTAGAACTCTAATTAAAGAAAAATAATTGAATTCTCAATAAGCGTCCAAAAACAAATACTTTTCTAAAAACAGATTTCAAAAAAACTAACAATATAGCATAACCGTTATAGAGAATGTAAAGAACAAAACTTTATTAAATAGAAACATCATAATTCATTGTGAAATCATAAGAGAATCAACCCAAAAGAGGTTAATCTTCCATGATGAAGACACAAGAATTACAAAAGAAAATAAAACTAGAGTTTATGCTATGGAGCTCCTTCCTTCATGAAATTAACTCTGAATTAATTCTCAGATATTATGTTTGTAATTATCAGATGTTTTCTTATGTGCTTAAGAATAATTTTTTAAATATCTTCTTTCGAGTAAAGTTGTAGATTTTCTATCTCCCAATTTCTTTCAGATATTTTGTTTCCAAATCAATTTTAGATATCAGCTCATAATAAGTGAATCTGTTGCTAGAGATATTGGAAAATATTTCAAAAAGATTTGCTCTAAATCAAGTAAGAATCGTGGATGATCATCTTTGTAGGAAATCTGAAGAATATCTTTACAAAAGATTTGATTGGATTTGCAACCCATATAATCTCTACAAATAATTAGAAATAGAAAAGTAAGAGAATATGCTTAAAATCCAAATTTAACCAATAATCTCAATTAAATTTTAATTAATCCTAATTTGGTGAATCTTATTTAAAAAAAAAATTGATTTTACTCAATTACAGTCTAAGAAAGTCAAGGTTAACCACTCTAAGTGTGAATAAAAATATACTCACTATCACAACTCCTAATAACCTTGTACCTCCTACTATAAGAAAATCCACTAGAAGCATCAAACCTCCTGCTTACCTCAAGGATTTTCATTACAACTTAGTTGCGGGCATAAAGAGAAAACATTCCTCTTTAGTGAAATATCTTATTTTCAATTTTGTTAATTACTCAAAATTTTCTAACAATCATAAGAATTTAGTATCTCTTCCATTATAGAACCCAAAACTTATGCACAGGCAGTGAAGCATGAGAACAGGAGGAGAGCAATGGATAATGAGATTAATGCTTTAGTTCAAACTAGAACTTGGGAGTTTGCTAACCTTCTAATTGGAAAACAAACAGTGAAATGCAGATGGTTGTATAAGACTAAACACAAGGTTGATGGCTCAATTGAGAGGTTCAAGGCTAGGTTGGTAGCCAAGGGATTCACACAATATAAAGGTATTGATTTCAAAGAAACTTTTTCTCTAGTAGCTAAAATCACTACTGTCAGGCTCTTACTAGCCATTGCCGCAACTAAAAATTATCTCCTTGAACAATTTGATGTCAACAATGCTTTCTTGCATGAAGATCTTCATGAAGAAGTATATATATGGAGGTTCCTAAAGGTGTAGTTCCCCCAAAACCTGGTCAAGTCTGCAAGCTGAAAAAATCTCTTTATGGTTTTAGACAAACTAGTAAACAGTGGTATGAAAAGTTGTCTACAGTCCTTATAACTTCGGGTTATACCCAATCACAGTCTGATTTTTCTTTATTCACTAAACAATCTGCTACTAGTGCATTCACAGTCATCCTGGTCTATGTTGATGATATGATTTTGACAAGGAATGATGCTCAAGAGATTGCTTCAGTCAAGTCTTAACTTGATTACTTATTCAAAATTTAAGGTTCTTGGTCAGTTGAAATTTTTTCTTGGATTAGAAGTTGCTAGATCAAGCAAGGGCATTTTCCTTAACCAAAGGAAATACACTTTAGAGCTTCTACATGTTGCAGACTTGTTAAGATGCAAATCTTCTACCACTTCTATAGATCCTTAAATAAAGCTCCATTCCAAAGAGAGTCCCCTCCTTGAAGATATTTCCATGTATCGACGACTCATTTGACAGCTCATCTACCTGACCAACACTAGGGTCGACATTTGTTTTGTTGTCAATCATCTCTCACAGTTTTTATCAACTCTTACGATGACTCATTACCAAACAACAACACTTAGGATTCTTAGCTATCTTAAAGCTAATCCTGGGTGGGGGCTCTTCTCTCCTAGTTATCATCCTTTACAACTAAAAGGTTTTTGTGACTCAGATTGGGCATCATGTCCTGAAACTCGCCGCTCCATTATTGGCTTCTGCAGTTTTCTTGGTGATTCATTAATCTCTTGGCGATCCAATAAGCAACACACAGTTTCACGATCCTCCTCTAAGGCTAAATATCATGCTTTGGCCTCGACAACATGTGAAATTCAATGGTTGTCTTATATGTTTCATGATTTACATATTGCTCCTCAAGCCACTACAGTTCGTTTTTTGTGACAAGTCTGCCTTACATTTAGCTGCCAATTTCATGAGCATAGCAAACACACTGAAATCGATTGTCATGTGGTTAAAAGAAAGGTTCGTGATGGTATTCTTCGTTTGCTCCCTATCAACACTAAGTTACATGTTGCTGACATATGTACAAAACCTCTCATACCAAGTTGTTCTTACATCTGTTACATCTGTTGTTCAAGGTGGGTTTGGCTAATCTTTATGCTCCATCTTGAGAGGTATTAAATAATAAATAATTATTATGTGAGAATAATTAGTGATTCTACAGAATATATCAACGAATGATAAATAATTATTATGTGAGGATTATTAGTAATTTTGTAACTATTCTATTATAATTCTGATTATTCCATTACTCCATATATAAAGTATCTTTCTTTGGATATGAATAAGAAAAAAGAGAATAATTTCACTTTCATATTATTTGTTCATTTTTATTCATTTTTAATAATTTTTTTATTTTCTAATATAACATCAGCATCCATTTTGATTCTTATTGTTGTTAAGAATGATCTTCCTAAAATGACCGGAGGTATACTATTATCTTCTTTTATTCCAAGTCTAAAATATAAAAATCTACTGAAAAGATAAAATCATTAACTTTCATCAAGACAATTAAACTAATTGAATTAAGTGTGTTTCTATTTATCAACCTAGCTTTTTTTAAGATAAAAGAGAAAGTGAGTGTACACAATTGGTAATATATATGGATGTTCTAAATCTACCATGATATTTTCAATTTTGTTATATATAACACATATAATAACAAATGGGCCAATCCTTTCATTTTTTAGGCATTTTTAATATGAAGAAGGCTGAAACATTTATTTCATTTATTTCTATGTCAAATCTTTTCAATGAAATAATAATTTTCTGATTTTGAATTGAACGGATATCATACATCCTGTTTTTATAACAAAACAGAAAAAATAATAAATCTAATTAAGAATCCTATTTTGCTCTAACTAAACACATAAAAAGCATGCACCAAATTCTTAATTTTCTTTACAAAAGATTTTTTGGAACAAAAAAGTTTAGCTTTTGAAAGCACCAATTTAGCCGTTTTTCTTGGTGAGCTACGAGTTTAACAGCACAGCTACCATTTAGAATATTTTTATCTATAATTTATCTCCTCCACCATATAAAAAACACTTTTTAACATTTCTTAATTTATATAAAAAAATCACATTTAAAAGTTTGATTTCCCAAACCTGACTTCTAACATATTATGTTTAAATGAAAAACGCATTGAAAAGTTGGACCCTACTACTCAATGAGTTTTAAAAAGTCATATTTTTGTAATTAATTTAGAAAATATAACATTTCTTAGAAAATACTGTGAAAGTGTATAAATTCAAATTTATTATATTCGATAAACAATTGAATAACGTATCCCACCACAGCACAAAAACTAGTCACACGTGTCCAATGAAAGAAGTGAAGGCTCTCTTATTGCCAGTTACGTATGTCTTTTTGATGGAAACTCGGCGCCGCAAGTAGAAAATCGCTGCTGGCACTAAGATATTTTCCCATAACTTCGGGTCACAAGTCTCAACTACAATAATTCACCATACAGAATGTACCCAACATCTTTTTTTTTTCTTTTTTTTTTTATTTTATAAACAAAACAAAAGCACCACACAAAATCAATCATACTACAAAAGTATAAAGTATAGAAGATAAAAAAAAAAAATCGGTTAAATAAGATTTCAAGGAAAAATATAGAACCAATAATTACATAAAAACAAATTGTCAAAGCCCAAAATTTTATAACATTGCTAGAAATGACAAAAACATCCGCATAGCA